>Ga0209475_10000461_pt1 | contig 84675 bp, 79 predicted proteins | sample tdDd471_FD_187128 | JGI IMG/M metagenome (GOLD analysis project Ga0209475, IMG submission 187128) | Marine sediment microbial communities from the Atlantic coast under amendment with organic carbon and nitrate - tdDd47.1 (SPAdes)... | ecosystem: Environmental > Aquatic > Marine > Coastal >... | reverse complement strand
AAACGGGCCCGGAGCCTGAGCCCGAATCTGGACGCCGAGACACGCCGCCGGCGGCTCTACGGCTTCCTCGCCCGCCGCGGGTACGATCATGGCGTCTGCATGCGGGCGACCAACGCCGCGCTGGCCGATGACGGGGGGACCGACGAGGATGTCTGACCCCGCCCGGCCGACCGCCCGCCCGACTCTCTGCCTCACACCCTCACGGAGGATCACATGACCCACCGCACCCGCTCGCTCGTCGCCATCCTCGGGGCCGCCGCCGCACTCTCCGGGTGCACCAGCCCGGAGAACGACCGCTTCCGCTTCGGCGAGGACGGGATGATCCCCGCGTTCCAGTCCGACGCCGCGGCCCTGCCCACAGACGACCAGATCCCCAGCGTCACCGGCCTCGACCGCTCCAACTGGGAGCCCGTGGTCTTCGCGGTCCCCGTCCACGGCACGGCCCACCAGCCGACCTACGCCCCCGGCGTCTTCGACCTCGACTCGCTGCCCCGCCAGCGCGGTGACTATCCCACCGCCGAGACGAGCCTCGACCTCGGCGAGCCCGACAGCGGCACCGAGTTCTGGTTTGCCGCACGCACCCACGGCATGGCCGTCGTTGACACCGTGATGCTGCTGCCCCGCCTGGTGATGCGGCCGCACGAGGCGACCGACTGGAGCCCCGTCGGGCGGTACACCCGCCTGAGCGGTCAGGAGCCGGAGACGCCGCACAGCACCGAGCCGATGACCGAGCACACCGACGAGTACGACCCCACCGACGGCTTCTTCGACGAGGCCGACAGTTGATGACCGACCCGCACCTGCCCGAGGGCGCCCGGCCGGAGTACGAGATCTCGCCGCAGGCGGCGGCCGCACGATTGGCGGCAGACCCGTCCTACCTCGTCCTCGACTGCCGCCTGCCGAGCGAGGCCGAGGTCGCCAGCGTCGGGCAGTCGGTGCTCATCCCGCTGCACGAGCTCGAGCACGCCCTCGACGACGTCGAGGACGCCCTCCAAGACCGCGGCCTGCCCAAGGACGCCCCGTTCGCCGTCCTCTGCCACCACGGCCAACGCTCTCTCCGCGCGACGCTGCTGCTGCAGCACGCCGGGGTTTACGGGCGCCCGCTCGGTCTTCGGCGGGATCGAGTTGTGGGCGAGTGAGGTGGACGCCACGATCCCGCGGTATGTGCGGGACGGTGCGCGGTGCACCGTGGTGGGATGACGCGGCCGGGCCCCGTCACCACCAGCACGCGGTCCAGATATTGAGATAGCAAAGCACATCGCGCGTGTTGACCGCGCCGTCACCATCGCAGTCGGCCGCGCCGTTGCCGGGGGCCCAGTCGTTGAGGAACGCGGTCAGGTCCTGTGTGTTGACCGACCCGTCGCTGTTGTAATCGGCGTAGACGCACTCCGGATCACGCTCGTCCCAGAACTGCACCATCGCCCCCAACGGATCGGGGCATTCGTGGCTGTAGTCGTAGCACTCACCCACCCCGTGCACCCCGTCGCCGGGGTTGTCGTCGTCGAGTTGCAACTCGTTCTGCTCGCCGCGCTGTTTGCGCCCGCCGTACCGGGTGCCCCACAGCATGGCCTGCGCGCACGTCGCCGGCGTCAGGCCGCCCGACGCGGTCACGTCCTTGGCAAAGAGCAGGATGTGCGAACCCGTGCCCCCCGGGGGGATCGGCCACGTGCCTGTGCTCAGCTCCGAGTTGGAGTAGTAATAGTGGGGATCGCCCCCGCCGGGGTTGCAGTCCAGGGTGCCATAGTCCAGCACCCACCCGCTGTGGTCGAAGCTGTCCGGCTCGCACGGCACCGAGTTCTGCGTCAGCACCGCGATGTAGCACCGCTCGGTCTCCGAGCCGGCGCACGTCCAGTACCACCCCAGGTCCACCCTCTGAAAGCCGCCCTCGATGTCGGTCTGTCCCCACACCGAGTGGTCGTTGGTCACGAACATGTTGCAGTAGGCACTCCCGAAGAACCAGCGGCTGGTGCTGCTCGTAAAGCACTGGCCCGCGTCGTCCATATACCCGTCGCTGTTGTCGTCGCCGAAACAGTCGTAGACGCGGGTCAACCCGCCGCGCCCCCCGCCGTTGTCGGCGTACTCCGCCCAGTCCGAGACCACGCGGACCCGCCCGTTCTCGTATCGCACCCGGGCGACGCGCTGGGGCGTCGCCTCGATCGCGTTATCCAGCCGCTGCAGCCGCGGTTTCTCGCCCTGCGCCGCGACGGACGCCGCCGCCGCACACAACCCGACGCATGCGCATATCGATCGTGTCTGCATCAGGTATCTCCTCGATCCGCGCCGGCCCCCGAGCACCACCGGTTGTCAGCGGCAGACGTTCCAGACGTTCAGGAAACAGATGAAGTCCTGCGTGTTCACAGTGCTGTCACAGTTGCAGTCCGCCGTCGCTTCGTCGGCGTTCCACGAGTTGAGGAATGCGAGGACGTCCTGCGTGTTGATCGTGCCGTCCTCGTTGTAGTTGGCGTACCAGCAGAAATCGCTGCTGGCCTCGCTCCAGAACTGCACCATCGCGCCCAGGGGATCCGGGCAGAGGCCGAAGCTGTACGTGTAGCACTCGCTGGTGGTGTGCGTGCTATCGATGGTGGCGACATCGTCGAACTGCTCGGTGGCCTGCGTTCCCCGCTGATTGTCACCGCCGTATTCGGTGCCCCACAGCATCGGCTGGGCACAGGTCGCGGGGACGAACGCACCCGAGGAGGTCTGGCCCTGCGCGAAGAACAGCATGTGCGAACCGGTACCGCCCGTGGGAATAGGCCAATTACCCGAGCTCAGAGTGATGTTTGCGAAGTAGTAACCGCCGGGGTTGCAGCTCAATGGGCCAAAGTCGAAGATCCACCCGCTGTAATCGAAACTGTCGGGATCGCACGGGACGGAGTCCTGCGTAAACACGGCGACGATGCACGACTCGAGCTCGTTGCACGACCACATCCATGCAAGATCCACGCGTTTGAAGCCCGGATCGAGATTGGTGCCGGGCGCGACGGTGTGGTCAGCGGTAGTAAACATGTTGCAGTAGCCGGTGCCGAAATACCAGCGGCTGGTGCTGTTGGTAAAGCAACCACCCGTGTCGTCCATGTAGCCGTCGCTGTCGTTGTCGCCGAAGCAGTCGAAGACGCGCGAGTACCGTTGGCGGCACGGATCCGGCGGCCGGCTGTACCCGCCCCACTCGGACACCACCCGGAACTCGCCCTCCACATACCGTGCCTTGGCCACCCGCTGCGGCACGACCTCGATCGCGTTGTCGAGCCGCTGCAGTGCCGGCCTCTCCTGCTGTGCCGTGGCCGCGGCCACGCCCGCACACATGCCCGCAAAAAGACAGAGATCCTTCGGTCGCATCGTGCTGCCCTCCCGTCACCGCGAGTGGGTGATATTCCAGAGTCTACCGGCAGGCGTTCCAAATGTTCAGGAAGCACAGGAAGTCCTGCGTGTTGACGGTGCTGTCGCCGTTGCAGTTGGCCTCGGCCTCCTCGGCGTTCCAGGAGTTCAGGAACGCCAGGACGTCCTGCGTGTTGACCGTGCTATCGCCGTTGTAGTCGGCGTAGGCGCACGGGTCGTCGCACCGTTCCTGCCAGAACCCGGCCGCTGCACCCAACTCGAACGGGCACTCGCCGATCGTGTAGTCGTAACACTCGTCGGTCGCGTGGTCGCCGTCCGACGGGTTGTCGTCGTCGAGCTGCAGCGGGCCCTGCGTGCCGGGCGCGCTCGGGTCGCCCCGGTCCTCGCCGGTCGCCCAGAGCATCGGCTGCGCGCACGTGGCCAGCAGCAACGCGCCGGAGGTCGTGACCTCCTGCGCGAAGAACAGGGCGTACGACCCGGTGCCGCTGTCGGGCACGGGCCACGTGCCCGCGCTGCTGAGATCGACGTTGGCGTAGTAGTAGCCGCCGGGGTTGCAGCTGAGCGTGCCGAAGTCCAGCAGCCAGCCCGAATACTCGAACGAATCGTCCTCGCAGGGGACAGAGTTCTGCGTGAAGACGCCGATGATGCAGGTCTCGGTGCCGAAGCCGCTGCACGTCCACTGCCACGCGAAGTCGATGCGGCGGAACCCCGCCTCGAGATCGGTCTCGGCGCTCACGGTCATGTCGTTGGTCACGAACATGTTGCAGTAGCCGGTGCCGTAGAAGTAGTAGCCGCCGGTGCACGAACCGGTCTGCTCGAACGCGTCGAAAGACAGCTCGAGCGAATCGCACGCGCGGCCTGACGCGTCGCCGTTGGGCACCCAGTCGCCGACCTTGTGGAAGCCGTCGAGCCCGCGCACCGCGGGTGCCACCCGCAGCGGCTGCACCTCGAAGCCGTTGGCGGCCCGCTGCAGCGGCCCCCTTCCCTCGACGCCCGTCTGGCCAGCCGCCAGTCCCGCCGCGAGCCCTACCAGTCCCGTCACGACCACTGCGCGCTTCATCATGTCGCCGTCCCTTCTTCAAGGTCGGGGCATTGCTGTCCCGGCCTTTGTGTCCCAAGGTGCGCTCCGAACACTCGCGAGAGCACCGCTCCGGAGAACCCGGCAGATCTTTTGTATCCGATGAGCCCATGACCGGGTTGCAGCCGATCGGCTGGAACGCTCAAAATCGGCCCGCGCCGCGTGGCAAAAAAAAGCACGCCCGGGCGTTTCCGCCCGGGCGTGTGGAATGATGCTTTCAATCCTTGCGGCCGAGGCCGCGGAGAGGATTAGCGGCAGGCGTTCCAGATGTTGAGGAAGCAGAGGAAGTCCTGCGTGTTGATGGTGCTGTCACCGTTGCAGTTCGACCGCGCCTCGCGGGCGTTCCACGAGTTGAGGAACGCGAGGAAGTCCTGCGTGTTGATGGTGCTGTCACCGTTGTAGTTGGCGTAGTCGCAGGGGTCGGAGTCGGCTTCGCCCCAGAACTGGACCATCGCACCCAGGGGATCGGGGCAGAGACCGAACGAGTAGGTGTAGCACTCGCTGGTGGTGTGGCTGCCGTCGATGGTCAGGTCGTCGTCGAACTGCTCGGTGACCTGGGTACCCTTCTCGTTGTCGCCGCCGTACTGCGTGCCCCAGAGCATGGTCTGGGCGCAGGTGGCGAGGACGAGGGCGCCGGAGGTGGTGGCGCTCTGCGCGTAGAGGAGGATGTGGGAGCCGGTGCCGCCCGTGGGGATCGGCCAGGTGCCGGTGCTCAGGTCGACGTTGGTGTAGTAGTAGCCGCCGGGGTTGCAGCTGAGGGTGCCGAAGTCGAGCAGCCAGCCGCTGTAATCGAAGCTGTCGGGATCACAGGGGACGGAGTCCTGAGTGAAGACGGCGACGAGGCAGGTCTCGGTGCCGAAGCCAGCGCAGGTCCACTGCCAAGCGAAGTCAACGCGGGCGAAGCCGGCGTTGAGGTCGGTGTTGGCGTCGACGGTGTGGTCGGCGGTGGTGAACATGTTGCAGTACGACGTACCGAAGAACCAGCGGCTGGTGCTGGTGGTGAAGCAACCACCGGTGTCGTCCATGAAGCCGTCGCTGTCGTTGTCGCCGAAGCAGTCAAAGACGCGGACGTCGGCAACGCGGGAGACGTTGCCACCCTTGTAGTCGCTCCAGTCGGAGACGACGCGGGCGGTGCCGTTCTCGTAACGGACCTTGGCGATGCGCTGGGGCGTCACTTCGATGGCGTTATCGAGCTTCTGCAGCTGGGGCTTGTCGCCAGCGATGGCAACCGACGCGACACCAGCGCACAGGCCGGCGGTGATACACAGGTTCTTGGCCTTCATATGAGTAACTCCTTCTTCGATGAAAGGGAACCAAACGCAGTTTCTCCCCGTCACGCGGGGACACTTCTCGGAAATCCCTGGCCACTACACTGTTGCCAGAGAGAATCAGACCTCTTTGTCAGCCTTTCGCTCCACACGCCTCAAATCCCCATTTCCATCGCCCGGCGATTTCATTGGGGTTGCTGAGTGGGACGAAACGCTCCTTCACACTGTCACTGAGAGTCGTACTTCGGGTTGATGTGGGCGAAACGAGAGAACCCCGTCGCGCTTGCTGGGCCGAACACCCCGATTTGGAACTCTCGATCTCCATCCGTACAAACTTCGGCATCGAACGCAGCCGACACTTGCGCAATATACACACCTCTGGCATCCACGCAAGACCCCTGACTCCATTTTTCCAACTTTCCGGCACAACCGTTACCACTTCTCACGCCATGCCCCGTTCAGCGCGGTAATCTGGGCAAACCCTGACGGTAAACCAGTTTCCGCCGAACGACCCCGGCTCGAGCTACCTGGCCAGCGGCGCGGAACTCGGCGTCCCCCGGCCGGATCGCATCGCCTCGACGAAGGCATCGAACAAAGGCCCAGCATCGTGCGGTCCCGGAGAAGCCTCTGGGTGGTGCTGCACACTGAACACAGGCCGATCAACCAGGCGAAACCCTGCGACCGTCCCGTCGTTGAGATGCACGTGCGTCACCTCGCCGCCGGCCCGCTCGAGGCTCTCTCGGTCCACCGCAAACCCGTGATTCTGGCTGGTGATTTCTACCCGTCCCAGAGGCGTATTGAAGACCGGCTGGTTCGCCCCCCGATGGCCGAATCGGAGCTTGAACGTCTCCGCGCCGATGGCCAGCGCCAGCAACTGGTGTCCGAGGCAGATGCCGAAGATCGGGATCCGCTGCTCGCTTTCGACGACCTCCCGAAGCGAGGCAATCGTCGCGTCCACGGCCGCGGGATCGCCCGGGCCGTTCGAGACGAAGAGCCCGTCGAACTCGCCCCGCTCGTAGGCCTCGAGGATCTCTGACGCCGGCGTGTCGTGCGGGATGAGCTGCACCCGGCAACCCCGCTCGGCGAGGTTGCGCAGGATGTTGCGCTTTGCACCGCAATCCATGGCCAAAACCCGCAGCGGCTTCGATGTATCCGCACCGTCATCGGTCTGCGCGCGCGACCCGGCACCGGGTGCCCACGCCCAGGCGTCGAGCTTCTCGGACCAGTCATCACGGGACGTGCGACCGACGGAGGGCACGAGGTTCTGTCCGGCCATGCTCGGGGCGTTTCTCGCTCGCTCGACGAGCTGGCGGTCGGAGAGGCTGGCGTCGTCGGTCAGGACGCCGCTCATGGCCCCGCCGGTGCGGAGACGCCGCGTGAGCGCGCGGGTATCGATCCCGGCGATCCCGAGAACGCCCGCTTCGGCCAGATAGGACGCCAGGCTCCTGTCGGCCCTGAAATTGGAGTAGCGATGGGCCAGCTCGCGGACCACGAAGCCGGCCACCTGCACGCGGCCCGACTCGACATCGACGGGGTTGGTGCCGGTGTTCCCGATCAGCGGGAAGGTCTGGACGAGGATCTGGCCGCGATAGGAGGGGTCGGTCAGCGATTCCTGATAGCCGCTCATGGCGGTGTTGAAGACGACCTCGGCCTCGACCACGAGGCCCCGCCCGGTCGCACCGAAGCCGACGCCCCGGAAAACGCTCCCATCGGCGAGCACGAGGCGGCAGGGTGACGACGATTCGGCGTGGTCTGGCATCGGTAAAGTGTACCCGGTGCCCGCGTCCCTTTTTGAACCAGACCGCCCGCCACGTTCACTCGACGGCTGCACGTTCGTCCGCGTGGCGGTCGAGCGGGGCATCGAGCGGGCGGGCCTGCTCCGCGACTGGAACGCGCTGACCTATCTGGTCGAGCCGGAGGCGGGCTCCACCCCGGTCGAGCGTGGCGAGCTCGTTGTCGTCCCGCTGGGCAAGGGCGACACCCCGACCCGGGGCTTTGTCGTCGAGACCGGCGGTGCGGAGCTGGCCGGCGAGATCGACCCGCAGACCATCAAACCGATCCTCAGCCGCACCGGGGCCCGCATCCCGCCGTCGCTCGTGGACCTCGGCGGCTGGCTGGCCGAGTACTACGTCTGCCCGCTGGGCATGGCCATGGCGACGATGGTGCCCGCGGCGGTCAAGGCCGGGACGGGGAGCAGGCGGGTCCAACTGCTCCAGCGCCCCGACCCGGTGCCCGAGCTGACCGACCTGACGCCGAAGGTGCTGGAGTCGTGGGAGAAGGTCGTCGCGCTGCAGCCCGACGCGTTCCCGCTGCCGCCGCGCGACCTCGCGGACGCGATCGGCGCCAAGACCGTCCGCGAGATCAACCGCCTGGTTGCCCTCGGCGGGCTCGAACAGATCGAACGCGATGTGGTGCGTGCGCGCGGCGAGACCCCTCAGCTGCCCACGCCCGCCCATCGCCCGGAGCCCCTCACTCTGACCGAGCACCAGCAGATCGCGGTCGACGGGCTCGGGCGCGCGCTCGGCTCGTTCTCAACGCACCTGCTCTACGGCGTGACCGGTTCGGGCAAGACCGAGGTTTACATCCGCCTCATCGAGCGGGTGCTGGAGGCGGGAAAGACCGCGATCGTGCTGGTGCCGGAGATCTCACTGACGCCGCAGACGGGGGCGAGGTTCGTCGCGCGGTTCGCCTCGGCCGGCGTCGCGGTGCTGCACTCGGGCCTGACGGCGTCGGAGCGTCATCGCGAGTGGAAACGTGCGGCGTCGGGCGGGGCGCGGGTGGTCGTCGGGGCTCGTTCGGCGGTCTTTGCACCGCTCCGGGATGTCGGGCTGGTGATCGTCGATGAGGAGCACGACACGTCGTACAAGCAGGATCAGCTCCCCCGCTACAACGCCCGCGACGTGGCGGTGGTGCGCGCGCAGATCGAAGGGTGCCCGGCGGTGCTGGGGTCGGCGACGCCGAGTCTGGAGGCGTGGGCCAACGCGGCCGGTCCCAAGCCCCGCTGGTCGCTCTGGAAGCTGCCGCACCGGGCGACCGGCTCGGCGATGCCACGTGTCGAGATCGTGGACATGGCCGAGCTGAGCCGCCCGGCGCCGGGGAAGAAACCGCCGAGCCCGGAGCGGGTGCCGCAGCTGAGCCCGCGGCTGCGGTCGGCTCTGCGGCAGACGCTCGACCGGGGTGAGCAGGCGATCATCCTGCTGAACCGCCGGGGGTATTCGCACTATCTGTGCTGCCGCGACCGGAACTGCGGGTGGATCCTCGAGTGCGACCAGTGCGACTCGCGGCTTGTGATCCACACGGGGCGGGACCTGCCGCGGGGCGCGGTGGTGCGGTGCCATCACTGCCTGGCCGAGCAGATCGTGCCGGGACGCTGCCCGGGGTGCGATGGGCCGCTGCTGCGGCTGGGTGCGGGCACGCAGCGCGTCGAGGAGGAGCTCGAGCGGGTATTCGCGGCCGATCGCGTCGGCCCGGGTGCGGCGTTGGTCGAGGGTGAGACCCTCGCCCGGATCGACGGCGACACGATGCGCTCGGGGCGCGACTTCTTCCACGCTCTGTCGGAGTTTGCGTCGGGGCGGTACCGGGTGCTGTTGGGCACACAGATGCTCGCCAAGGGCCACGACTTCCCGAACGTCTCGCTCGTGGGCGTGCTGTGCGCGGACGCCGCATTGGCGATGCCCGACTTCCGGGCGGCCGAGCGGACGTTTCAGCTGGTCAGCCAGGTCGCCGGGCGCGCAGGGCGCGGGGCGGCGGCGGGGACGGTGATCGTTCAGGCGTACGACCCGGAGGCCCCGGCGGTCCAGCTCGCTTCGAAGCACGACTACGAGACGTTCGCCAACACGGAGTTGCAGGAGCGGCGGGATGCGGCTCTTCCGCCGGCACGGCGGATGGCGCGGGTCGTCTGCCGCGACCGGGACTTTGAGAAGGCCCGGGACGCCTCGGAGCGGATCGCGGCCCATCTGCGGGAGGCGGCGTCGGGCCCGCGGTCGGAGGTGCTCGGGCCCTCGCCCTGCGCGATCGCCCGCGTCGGGGGCTACCACCGTTTCGAGATCCTGCTGCTGGCCCCGACCGCCCGCCTGGTGCAGGACGCGCTGCAGTCACTGCGGCAGCGGGGCCTGCTCCGGAGCGATGCGAGGACGGCGGTCGATGTCGATCCCGTCTCGCTGATGTGACGCGCCGCCACCGGCGGGCCCCGGCGAGCTATGCTGCGCCCGATGCTTGTCTCCCTCAACGGCCAGATCGTTCCCGCGGCGGACGCCACTGTCAGCGTCTTCGATCGCGGCTTCCTCTTCGGCGACGGCATCTACGAGGGGCTGCGAGCCTTTGACGGATGGGTGCGTCACCTGGACGACCACTGCGCGCGCATGCAGCAGGGTCTCGACGAGGCGGGGATCGCGTGGGACCCCTCGGCACTGCCGGGACTTTGCGAAGACTTGCTCGAGGCCAACGGTTTGCAGAACGCCTTTCTCTATTGGCAGATCACTCGGGGGACGCCGGGGCCAGGGATGCCGCTCCGGGCGCGGCTGCCGGAGCCGGACATGGCTCCGACGGTGTTCGGATTCTGCATGCCGCTGCCGGGTGTGGAGGGGTTTGTCGAGCCGACCACGTGCACGGCACGCACCGTCACCGACGACCGATGGCAGAAGGGCCACGTCAAGACGATCTCGCTGATGGCGAACATCATGGCGGCGCTCGACGCGGCGGAGGGTGGTGCCGACGAGGCGCTGCTGGTGCGCGACGGGTGGCTGTCTGAGTCGTGCGCGACGAACGTCTTTGTCGTGCTGCCCGACGAAGACGGCCGGTCGACGCTGGTCACACCGCCGACGGGGGATGTCTCGATCCTTTCCGGAGTCACGCGGCGGGTGCTGCTCGAGCTTCTGCCTGAGGCGCAGGTCCGGATGATCTCTGAGGAGGAACTGCATCGGGCCGAGGAGATCTTCCTGGTGGGCACGATCACCACGGTGCGGAGCGTGCTGATGCTCAACGGCCGCCCGGTCGGGACCGGCGCGGTGGGCCCCGTCGCCCGGGGGGTTCTGGCCCGGTACGCCGACCACCTCCGGTCGCAGCTTGCCGAACGGCGCGGGGCGGCGGTTGATTGAACCCGCGGGCCAACGGGTCACGGTGATGGGCCTCGGCCGGTTCGGGGGCGGGGTCGGGGTGTCGAGGTGGCTCATCGAGCAGGGCGCTGACGTGCTGGTGACCGATCTGCAGACCGCCGACCGACTGGACGGCTCGGTCGCGGCGCTGGAGATGGCTTCGGGTGCGGGGCGGCTCTCGCTGCGACTCGGTGAACACCGGGAGGAGGACTTCGCCGGGTGCGACATTCTGGTCGCCAACCCCGCGGTGCCCAGACCGTGGGACAACCCGTTTATCAGGGCGGCGCAGGACGCGGGGGTCGCGATCACGACGGAGATCGGTCTGGTGATCGAGCGGTTGGCGTCGGACGAGGATGGCCGTCGCCGCACGATCGGCGTGACCGGCAGCGCGGGCAAGAGCACCACGGCGTCGATGATCGCGCACGCGCTCTGCGAGTTGGGTCATCCGATGCACCTGGGCGGGAACATCGGGGGCTCGCTGCTGGGCGCGCTCGACCGGGTCGGGCCGAACGACTGGGTCGTCCTGGAGCTCTCAAGCGCCATGCTGCACTGGGTCGGCGACTGGTCGCCGGGATTCGCGGTCGTCACGAACGTTTCTCCAAATCATCTGGACTGGCACGGCACGGCTGAGCACTACACCGCCTGCAAGCGGAGGCTCACGGCCCGCCAGCGCTCCGGAGACACCTCGGTTTTCGGGCACACGATCGGCGAGTGGCCGACGCCGCCGGGGGTTGATGCACGCCGGCTTGATCCGGCGGCGGGTGTGGATGGCCTGGCGATCCCCGGCGCGCACAACGCCCGCAACGCCGCCTTGGCACGCGAGGCGATCGAGAGCCTCGGCACCGGGGATTCCCGCGCGTCGATCGAGGTGGCGCTTCGAACGTTTGCTGGCCTCCCCCACCGCCTCTGCCTGCTGGGTGAGCGCGGCGGTGTGCGGTACTACGACGATTCCAAGTCGACCACGCCCGAAGCCACGGTGCTGGCACTCGAGGCGTTTGCCGAGCAGGACGCGCTCAAACGCGTCCACCTGATCGTGGGCGGGTACGACAAGGGGAGCGATCTTTCGCCGATCGCGGCCGGTGCTGCGGGGATCGCCGGGCTCTACTGCATCGGCGCAACCGGCGAGGCGATCGCCGCGTCGGCGGAGGGGAACGCGCGGGTGTGCGGCTCGCTATCACGGGCGATGGCCGACATCTCGGCGCGGGCCGCGGCCGGTGACATCGTGCTGCTGAGCCCGGGCTGCGCGTCGTGGGATCAGTTCGAGAACTTCGAGCAACGCGGGGCGTCGTTCGCCGCCCTCGCGGGATTCGGGGGGCAGCGATGAGAGCGTCGGTCTCCCTCGGTGTTCTCGCGGCCGCGCTGCTCGGTGTTGGATGCTCCGGCACCGACCGAGCCGGTGATGCGGCGGGTCTGACCGGCACAGGATCGGTGCCGATGCTCCGGCAGAGCACCTCCACAGGCTTTGTCGAGATTCTCCCCGGCGTGCGGATCAACGAGGAGCTGCGCACGCTCGAGTTTGACGCGGTGGTCGCGATGGATTGCCACCACCCGGAGACGCCCGATGTCTACCTCGAGGTGATCTGCTGCACGCCCGACACGCGCGAGCACGAGTCGCTCGTGGTGACCACGGTGGCGCCCTCTTCGATCCACGCGGCGCTTCTGGCCCTCGGAGGAGAGCCCGGGCGCCCCGGCGGCTGGCGGCGTGAGGGAGACCTCGTGCTGCCGGTCGCGCCGGAGGGAGACCGTGTCCGGGTGTGGTTCATCACGGAGGACGACGATGGCCAGCCGACGCTCGACACTCCCGAGAACTGGATCGTGCAACGGCAGACGCGCCGACCACTCACCATGGACGGTTTCGACAGCGGATGGGTGTTCGCCGGCTCGAGGATGCGTGAGTTCCGGGGCCGCGATGTTTACGACGCCGACGGGACGGGGCAGTTGATCGGCCTGCACACTTTCGGCAGCGAGACGATCGCGTGGACCAGAGTCGAGAGCCCGGAGGCCTCGGTGCAGGAGCCGCTGTGGTTGGCCAACCGCGACGTCGTGCCCGCGATCGGTACGCCGGTCAGGGTGCGCATCTCGATCGAGCCGGAGCCCGCGACGACGATCAGCGATTGATCCGGAGCGTGCGGGCCTGGCGTTTGGTCTCGCCCGTGTCGAGGTCGAGTTCTTCGACCAGGACCTCGACCTCGCGACCGACCAGCAGGCCGGCGTCAACGAAGCGTTCGGTCATGTCGCCGATGGTCCGGACGGGCTCGCCGTCGACTTCGACGATCCGCTGGCCGCTGGCGAATCCCATCTCGACCGCCGGCGAGCCGGGGAAGACCCACGACATCACGGGGCGATCGCCCATGCCGACGCTGTTGTTGCCGCCGAACTGGAGGCCGATGCGTTGCAGCTCGCCCAGGACGCTGGAGCCGACGGTGACCTCTGCCCTGGCCTCTGCGAGCACCGGGCTGATGACGAGTTCATCGCCGCCACGCCAGACGCGGAGGTCGATCCTCTCGCCGGGCTGCACGGTGCTGATCATCGAGCGGAGCACGCCGACGCCGGTGATCGGCTGGCCGTCGATCGCGGTGATGACGTCGCCGACCTGGAGCCCGGCGAGTTCTGCGGGCCCGCCCTCGCTCACGCCGGGCACGTAGAAGCCGTAGCCGTTGTAGCCGGCGCGCTGGGCGTCGTCCCAGCGGCGTGGGAGGAGGTTGACGCCGAGGAACCCGCGACGCACCTCGCCGTTGTCGATCAACTGGGTGACTACCGACTCGATGACCGCGAGCGGGATCGCGAAGCTGATCCCGGCGGACTGGCCCTCGGTGGTGCCTTCTGAGTCGTTGCCAGTCGCGATGGCGACATTCATGCCCACGACCTGACCCCGGACATTGACCAGGGGTCCGCCGGAGTTGCCGGGATTGACCGCGGCGTCGGTCTGGATGAAGTTGGTGTATCCCGAGGAGGCCGCGACAGCACCGGCGGGCTCACGCCCGAGGCCGGAGATGATGCCCTCGCTCATCGAAAACTTGAAGCCGAAGGGTGAGCCGAAGGCGAAGACCCGCTCGCCCTGGCGCGGGTGCACGCCGGTGGCACGCGTGGCGGGGATGAGGCCATCGACATCGGGAAGGCGGAGCACGGCGATATCGGTCAGCGGATCGGCCCCGACGAGGGTGGCCTCGAAGAGCCGGCCGTCGTTGAGCTGCACGCGGATGCGGTCAGCGCCGCGCAGGACGTGGGAGTTGGTGACGATGTGGCCGTCGGCGTCGAACAGCCAGCCGGAGCCGGAGGAACTGGCAAACAGCGCGCGGTTCTCGACGCGGACGTCGATGTGGGCCACGGAGGGGGAGACCGACTCTGCGATCTGCCGCACGGCCTGGTCGATGCGGATGAGGATGTCGTCCTCTTCGAGCGCCTGCCTTGCGAGCGTCACGCGGGCGGAGGTCTGTGCGAACTCGACCTTGCGGACCATCGAGGGAGCCGCGACAAGTGCGACCATGGTCGCGACAAGCACCAGAAACGCCGGTCCCCAATCCGTGAACTTACGCATGCGATCTGCCTCCGGTCTGCCCTGCCGCACGGGGCGGGGGGCTGGATTACTCGTCTCGGCGTGCCTCGTCGGTGGGCGTCGGACGGCTCATCGGCTCTCTGGCCGAGGGTTCCCCACCCGATTCGGTGGTTGGACGGCTCTGGATGCCCAAACGTTCCGCCTCACCCTCATCCATGACGTACCGACGCCCGCCGATATTGCGTTCGCTGACCCGGCGGACCCAGGTTGAGGCCGCGTCACGCGTGGCCAGACCCAGTTGTACCACCGCCTCGGCAAACCGTGGCGGGCTATCGGTCATTCCCAGAAGATCCTGGATCACCAGCACCTGGCCGTGGCAGGCGGTCCCCGCACCGATCCCGATCAGCGGCACACTCGTCGCGGCCATGATGGCTTCGGTCACCTCAGAGGGCACCGCCTCGACCAGCAACAGGACCGCGCCGGCGCGCTCGAGAGCAACCGCGTCCGCAACCACCCGCCGGGCGTCCTCAGCCGTCTTGCCGGCGATGCGGTAGCCGCCGGAGACCGCGACCGTCTGCGGGCGGCAGCCGACGTGCCCGCAGATGGGGATGCCGGCCCGGGTCAGCCGCTCGACGGTCGGCGCGAAGGAGGCGTCGGCCTCAATCTTGACCACATCGGCGAGACCCTCGGTCATGAATCGGGCGGCGTTGCGCACGGCCTGCTCGTCGCTCTCGTGGTAGCTGGCGAAGGGCATATCGGCCATGATGAGGGTTCGCGGGGCGCCGCGTTTGACCGCGGCGGTCAGCGCGATGGCGAGATCCAGGGGCATGTCCGTGGTTCGCTCGAAGCCGAGGACCATCTGGGCGGCCGAGTCGCCGACGAGCAGAACGTGCACGCCGCCCCGCTCAAGCCACCGGGCGGTGGTCGCGTCGTAGGCGGTCAGACAGGCGAACGGTACCCCCCGCCCCGCCATCGAACGGAGCGTTCGGAGCGTGACGGGCTTGCGGTCTTCGGGCTCGACATGGTGTCGATCGCCCTTGTTCGGTGGGGAAACACTCACACACGCAGTGTAGCGGCCGCGGCGGTGACCAATCGATGACACGTCATTCGGCCTCGCGGCACCGCCCGCGGCACCTACCATCGCCCCATGTCTGTCCTCGTTGCCGCAAATGTCCAGTACGCGATCGGTGACCGCCCGATTCTCCGGGGGGCATCGCTGGCGGTCGAGGCCGGGGACCGGGTCGGGATCGTCGGCCGGAACGGGTGCGGCAAATCCACGCTGCTGAAGATGCTGACCGGGCAGCTCACGCCCGACACCGGCAGCATCACCCGGCAGCGCGGTGTCAAGATCGGGTATCTCGCCCAGGAGCCCAGCCTGAAGCCCGGGCGGACGCTCAGAGACGATGCCGAGACGGCGTTCAAGGACCTGCACGCGCTGCACGATCAGCTCGAAGCGGTCTATCAGGACATGGCGGAGGCCGAGGGTGAGGACCTCGAGCGGCTGCTCAAGCGGCAGGACGACCTCGAGCGGCGCATCGGTGCCGCGGGGGGGTACGCGCTCGGGCACAAGATCGATGCGGTGCTGCATGGCCTCGGTTTCACCGACAGCCAGTTCTCGATTCCGGTCGAGAGCCTCAGCGGCGGGCAGCGTGCGCGGCTCGCGCTCTCCAAGCTGCTGCTCGACGAGCCGGATGTTCTGCTGCTGGACGAGCCGACCAACCACCTGGACATCGACGGTCGGCTGTGGCTGGAGTCGTTCCTGACCACCGAGTTTGCGGGCGCGGTCGTCATCATCTCCCACGACCGGCGGCTGCTCGACAACGTCGTGACCCGGATCGAGGAGGTCGAGCAGGGGAGGCTGATCGACTATCCCGGCAACTACGCCAAGTTCCGGAAGCTCCGTGCCGAGCGGCGTGAGGCGCAGCTGCGGGCCTTTGAGAACCAGCAGACCAAGTTCAAGCAGGAAGAGGCGTTCATCCGGAAGTACAAGGCGGGGCAGCGAGCCAAGCAGGCGAGAGGCCGCGAACTCCGGCTCGACCGCGAGAAGGACACCAGCACCCTCGAACGCCCGGTCGAGCTTGCTTCGTTTGCGTTCGAGCTTCCCAAGGCCGAGCGCGCCGGGGACGTGGTCGCCACATCGCGGAACATCAGCAAGCGGTACCCGTTGGATTCCGGCGGCGAGAAGGTCCTGTTCTCCGACCTCACGCTCTCGATCAAACGCGGCGAGCGGTGGGCGGTCGTCGGGCCGAACGGGGCGGGCAAGACCACGGTCGTGCGCACGCTGCTCGGCGAGATCGAGCCCGACAGCGGCACCTGCCGGCTGGGGGCGAACGTCAGCATCGGCTACTTCGAGCAGAGCCACGAGGGCCTCGATCCCGACAAGCAGATGTTCCGGTATCTCCAGGACGTGATCCGCAAGGAGAACCCGGGGGCGTTGCTCTCAGAGCAGGCGGCCCGGGACCTGGCCGGCGCGTTCCTGTTCTCCGGTGCCGATCAGGAGAAGGAGCTGGGCGTGCTCTCCGGCGGCGAGCGCGCAAGAGCGGTGCTGGCCGGGCTGCTCGCAAGCTCGAAGAACCTGCTGGTGCTCGACGAGCCGACCAACCACCTTGATATCCCGAGTGCCGAGCGGTTGGAAGAAGCGCTCTCGAGCGAGGGTGGGTACGACGGCACGCTGATCCTGATCAGCCACGACCGTGCGCTCATCGACGCGACATGCAACCACCTGCTGCTGCTCGACGGTCGGGGCAACGCGGAGGTGTTCTTCGGAAACTACACGCAGTGGCGTGAGAGCGTGGCGTCCAAGGCGGCCGCGAGTGAGTCGAATGCACAGAACGCGAAGGGCTCGGCGCGACCCGCGGCGAGCGCCGCGCAGGCCGCGCCGTCCTCGTCGCCCGCACCCTCCGACTCGAAGCCGAAGTCTAAGAACCGGTTCTCGTGGATGCGGGTCGAGCAGCTCGAGGAACGCATGGGGGAGATCCAGGCCGAGGTGGCGGTGCTCGATGAGCAGCTTGCCGATCCGGAGCTGTGGAAGGACCACGAGCGGATCACCAAGGTGCGCGCGCAGCACGAGAGCCTGCAGGCTGAACTCGGCGAGATCGAAGAGGAGTGGCTCAGGAAAGCCCAGTAGTCACCGACGCAACAGTGCCGCTCGGAATGGTCGGCCCGCGGAGATTCTGCCAGATGCAACGCTCGCCGCTGCGTGCCGATCTCATCCTGCTGCTCGTCGCGGCGATCTGGGGCTCGGGCTTTATCGCCCAGCGGGTGGCGACGCGGTCGATGGGGCCGCTGTCGTTCAACGCGATCCGCTATCTCGTGGGGTTTGTCATCATCGGCGTGTTGCTGGCATCGCTCGCGCGATGGAAGCCCACCAAGGCCGAACTGGTCGGCGGCTTCTGGCTCGGCGCGATCATGGCCGGTGCGGCGTGGCTTCAGCAGCACGGCATCGAGTCCACCACCGCCGCCCGCGCGGGGTTCTTCACGGGGCTGTACGTGCTGCTGGTGCCGGTGGTCGGTCTGGCGTTCGGGCAGAGGCCCCGGGCGGCGCACGTGATCGGGGCGACGGTCGCCGTCGCCGGCCTCTGGCTGCTCAGCCGCGAGATGGGCGGCGAGCTGCCCGGCGAGGAGCCCCGGGGCGGGCTGCTGCCGGGCGATCCCTACATCATCGCCTGCGCGGTGCTCTGGGCCCTGCACGTGGCGTTTACCGGCAAGCTCGCGCCGTCGGCCGACCCGCTCCGCCTCGCGGCGGTGCAGTTTGCGGTTGTCGCGGTGCTCTCGGGTGTGCTCGCGCTGGCGTTTGAACTCGATCGGTTCTCGATGGCGTCGAGCGGCTTGCTCGCGCTGACTTACAGCGGCGTGCTGGTGATCGCGGTCGCGTTCACGCTGCAGATCGTTGCACAGCGCGACGCCCCGCCGACCCACGCCGCGGTGCTGATGAGCCTCGAGGCGGTCTTCGCGGCCATCCTCGGCATCCTGCTCCTGGGCGAGCGGCTGACGCCTGTGGAGTTTGCCGGGTGCGGGCTGATGCTGGCGGGGATGCTGCTCTCTCAGTTGCTGCCGCACAAGCGGACGCCGGCCGAGAAGGCGGAGCTCATCGACCCAGTTCGCTGACCGCCTTGAGCACCTCGGCGCCGTGGCCGGGCACCTTGACCTTGTCCCACCGCCTGACGACCTTGCCGTCGGGGCCGATCAGGTAGGTCACGCGTTCGATGCCCATGTACTTGCGGCCGTACATCGACTTCTCGACCCACACCCCGTACTTGGCGCTGATCTTGGGGTCGGGCTTGCCCTCGTCGTTGGTCGCGTCGTCGGCCAGCAGCGGGTAGTCGAGATCGTTGGCTTCGGCGAACTTCTTCTTTGACTTGGGCGGCAGGATGCTGATGCCCAAGACCGTCGCGCCGAGCTTCCTGAACTTGGCACCGAGGTCGCGGAACTGGCACGCCTCGTCGGTGCAGCCGCTGGTCGAGTCTTTCGGATAGAAGAACAGCACCACCGGCGAGCCCGCGTAGTCAGAGAGCTTGTGCGTGACGCCGTCCTGATCCTTGAGTGAGAACGCGGGGGCCTTGCGGCCGGGTTCGATGCGTGCCATCGGTGGTCTCCTTCTCTGCCGTCGCCGATCGATCGCGGCAACGGGTCGCCATCGCGCGATCCTACGGCCATCGCGTTCGACGGGACGTCGAGTCGGGATGCGAAGTGGAGGAGAGAGACGCGCGGGTTCAGCCCCGGAGCCACCAGATCAGTAGCACCGCCCACATCGCCGAGAGCCCGAGGCACAGGGCGGCGAAGAACCCCCACCGGCCTTTCGACGGCTCTCGTCCCGGCACCAGCGCGAGCCGGTCGATGGTGTCGGCGTCCTGGATCGTGTGTCCCTGACGGGCGGCGTCCTGCACGATCGCGAGCACCAGGTTGGCGTCGAAGGGCCGGAGACCCATGCGCTCGGCGGACGTGACGAGCCGTGCTCTGACCTCGGGCCGGAGCACCGCCGCCTTGCCGCCCTCGATCGCCTGCGAAGCGCGGGCTGCGGTGACCCAGCGGGCATCGTGGGCGGGGATCGAAGCGGCCGCGGCCGTCTCGGCCCGCACTTCCCACGCTCGGCGGTTCTGCTGGTTCTCACGGACGCGTGCCGCCCGGAGTTCGTCGATGGGGGTCTCCCGGGACGGGCCGGTCTCGCGGCGCGGGGCGTCGGCTCGCCCGCCGCGCTCGGCACCGGCGGTGTCGGGCCGGCGGGCGGGTGTTTCGTCGGTTCGCTCGGCGCGTGTGTCACCGGGACGCACCAGCCTCAGCGGGCCGCGAGCTTCCGGGCGTCGGCCGCTGTCGGTTCGGGAAGTATCGTCGTCTGTACGTCTCACCACACGCATAGTCTGCGCCGATTCCCGGCCCCGTCAAGAGACACGCGCTCTCCACAGCCGATTCACCCCGGGCGGTACACTCACACCCGGAGATTCTCATGCCTGACGCCGAGCCACCGACCATATCGGACCCTCTCAGCCCGGACGGCACGGTGGTGTCTTCGCACCTGGCGAAGGCCGAGGCTCTCAAGGTCTTGGAGCGGGCCGGGCGGCGGGGACGCCTCCCCGGCTTTGCGCGTCTCGAGGGCGACGCGTTCCGGCTCGACTGCGATTCGATCCCCTTTGAGCACGAGATCGTCGGGCGGGTGGTCTCGGGGGAGAAGACGGCGGCTGGCGGTTGCCGCTTTGCGATGTCCGTCCGGCGCAAGCGTCTGATGCCGACGATCTTCGCGGCGACGCTGATCTTTACGGTCTGGCCCGGCGTCTGGCTGACCGACTCGCTGATCGCGACGTACTGGTCGACCTACGGGCACTGGACCGAATCGATGCCGTGGCTGACCTACGCGTGGTATCTGCCGATCGCGGCGTTGCCGCTGCCGTGGGTCTGGAAGGCTCTGGTCACGAAGAGCGCGTCGATGGCCCGCGAGTCGGCCCGGGCGCAGGTGGACGCGGTCCGGAGCGAGCTCAACCCCGATCCGGCGGATTGAACCGTTCGAACAGGTCGGACAAAAAAGCGGGCTCCCGTCGTGGGAGCCCGCTGGAGAGTTGAATTCAACCGAGGACGTGAGGTCTTACTCGACGTCCTTGCCCTCGACCACGTCGGTCACGCTCGGGGCGGCGTGCGGGTGGAGCTCGCCGCGCTTCAGCCTGCCGATGTAGCCGTGGTAGGCCTTCATCGACTTGGCGCCGAAGAGCAGCATGATGGGGATGTTGGCCACGAGCATGACGCCGAGGCCGAGGGTGGTCCACATGTCCAGTTCGGTGTCGGTGCCGATCATGGCGGGCTTGCCGCCCCAGGACATGGCCAGCAGCGTGGTGACGAGGATGAGCAGGCAGTAGATCAGCTTGTAGAGCAGGATCGCCGCGTTCGCGGTCCGCTCGCCCATGGAGCCGAAGAAGTAGTAGACACCCTGCTCGCCGTAGTACGACCACGAGATCATCGTCGAGAGCGCGAACAGCCATGCCGCGATGGAGACCAGCCACTTGCCAAGGCCCGGGGTGACGCGGTCAAACGCGTATGCTGTCATCGATGCGCCGGCGTAGTCGCCGTAGAGACCGAGATCGAACGAGCCGTCCTCGTGCTCGCGGAAGTGCGGCTTCATCACCGACTCAAGCGTGCCCCACTTGGCGATCCACTCGTCGTTGTCGTTCTTCGAGACGCTCGCGGTCATCTTCCGCAGGTCGCGGCCGGTGTCGGTGTTCTCGTCTGCCGCGAGGACCACGAAGATCGTCTCACCCTCGCGCCAACCGGCGGTCCCCTCGCCCGCGCGGCGGATCTTCTTCGCCTCGCTGGTCATGGGCGGCAGCGGCGGCGTGTTGAGCGTCCAGGTGTCGGCGATCGCCGCGCCCGCGTCGTCGGTCGCCTGCACGATCTGCACGCTGGTCGCGTCGGCGAGCGTCGATTCAGCGTCACGGTTGTACGCACCGCTCGACAGGATCACAAGAGCGGTCAGCGTGCAGACCACGATGGTATCGATGAACGGCTCGAGCCCGGCCACGATGCCCTCGCGTACCGGTTCGTCGGTCTTGGCGGCCGAGTGGGCGATCGGGCTGGAGCCCTGGCCCGCCTCGGAGGAGAACAACGCCCGCTTGACACCCCACATCGCTGCGTAGGCGAACGTGCCGCCGAGGAATGCGCCCTCGGGGTTGGCGCTCTCGCCGCCGAGGAAGGGCGGCAGGCCGCTCTTAACGATCAGCGCGAGCATCGACGGGATCGCGCCGGCGTTGACCAGCAGCACATAGCCGGCAGCGAGGACGTAGATGATGCACATGAAGGGCACGATGCGTCCGGCGACCGCGCCGATCCGCTTGATGCCGCCGATGATGACGGTGCCGACCAGGACGGTGAGAATGATCCCGGTCACGACCTGCGGGACGCCGAAGTAGGTGAAGGTGATGTCCGCGACGTTCCAGGCCTGGAACATGTTGCCGCCGGTGATCGCCGAGATGATCAGCGTCACGACGAAGATGCCGCCGATGATCGCACCGATGGGAGCGAGCCCCCATTCGGCGAAGCCCTTCTTCACCACGAACATGGGCCCGCCGTGCGGGTTCTCCGGGTCGTCGGTGTTGCGGTAGAGCATCGACTGGGTGACCTCGGTCATCTTCAGGGCCATGCCCAGGATGCCGATGACCCACATCCAGAAGATCGCACCCGGCCCACCGAGAGCGACCGCCACGGCGACGCCCGCGATGTTGCCAAGACCGACGGTCGCCGAGAGCGCGGCCGAGAGTGCCTGGAAGTGGTTGATCGCGCCGGGGTCGTTCTTATCGTCGTATTTGCCCCGAACGACTGAGACGCCGTGGGTGAGCGCCCGGAACTGGCCGAAGCCGGACCAGATCGTAAAGAGCAACCCTGTGATCAACAACGCGTAGACCGTGTAGTCAGAGAACAGGATGCCGTTTACGGTGTTGATGATGTCGTTGACAGATGCCATGTAGACGTACTCCGGGCGTTGACTTGACCACCCCGCACCGGTGACAGTCGCGGCGGGGACGATCGAGGGCACGATTCAAGCCCACACAATGACGACTTGACCGACTTTTCGCAACCCCGACCCCCGAGGCGCTTGCGTGGCGACCAGATAGCATGCCGAGATGCCCTGGGAACTTGACGCCATCACCGAGGCCTTGGCCGCCGGGCTCCGACGTGCCGAGGCCGACCTGGCGGAAGAGCATGCTGTCCACGGGCTCGACGCGCTGGACGAGATCGGCCTTCATCCGATTCTCGCCTCGGGGCTCGCGGCGATCGATCTGGCGGTGTTCCGCGAGACGCCGTATCCGGGGCAGCCCGGGACGCTGCCGAAAGAGAGCGAACGACTGCGCTGCGATCTGGTTGTTACCGCGCCGGGCACGACCGGTGTCGCCGACAAGGTGTTGCAGGGCAAGGAGATGCGCGGGGTGTCGGACTCGCTGTTTGCCGACGTGGCCGAGCGACTCACCGCCCCGCCGGAGGGCTTCGCAGCGCCCGAAGACGCTCTCTGGCTCGAGATCAAGACGGTCGGCCAGTACTCGTACGTGGACGGATTCGCGGGGCCAAACCGGAGCTATGCGTCGCAATTCAACCAGTGCCGGCACGATCTCAAGAAGCTGGGCCTCGCCCGGTGCGTCGAGCAGGCGGCGCTGGTGCTGGTGCTTTTCCATGAACGAACCGAGATCGCGGAGCACGACCTTACGGCCTTTGTCCACAAGTGTCTCGATCACCATTTGCCCGTGGCGGGGCTGACGACGGCATCTCTCCCGATCGCCGACCGCATCGGCAACGCCGTCTGTACGGTCGGGCTGGTGCGGGTGCGGGCCAGCGGAGGGGACTACTGAGGGGCGACGGGTTCGACTGAGCGCTGCTGGCTCGGGACGTCAGTTCGAGGCGTCGTGTCCGGACAAGCCGAGACGCGTCAGGATCGCCTTCGCCGCATCGCGTCCGGCCTGCCTGCCCTGGAACTTCTCGACGACCCGGCCGAGCTCGCCGCGCTGACGCGATGCAATCTCGGGGTTCTCGATCAGGCGCGCAGCCTGCTCCACCATGGGCTCGTGCCCGCCGAAGTGCGGGACCAGCTCGGGCACGATCTCGCGCCCGGCGATCAGGTTGGGGAGCGTCAGGAACTCGGTGGAGAGCACCCACTTGGCCAGCAGCATGTAGAGCAGCGGGCTCGACTTGTAGACGATGATCATCGGTCGCTGGTGACGTGCGATCTGCAGCGTGACCGTGCCGCTCACGACCAACGCAAGCTCGCTCCAGCGCACGACCGCATCGGTCTGGGCGACGCCGACGGTAAGTGAGTCGGGCCAGCCGCCCTGCGAGTTGGCGACGTCACGGATGCGTTCGGCGACGGCATCGGTCGTGGCGGCGACGACTCCGCTGGTTCCGGGGAATCGGCGGCAGATCTCGCGGTAGGCGTCCAGCAGGAGCGGCCAGTTCCGGGCGATCTCGGCCGGGCGCGAGCCGGGCAGCAGCGCGATCCGGTGTTCACCGCTCGGGAACGCCTTTCCCTGCTGGTCCAGCTTGGCGGTGTCGATGTGCTCGTCGAACAGCGGGTGCCCGATGAACGTGGCCCGGATGCCGCGCTCCTTGAACCACGCCTCCTCGAACGGCAGCAGGCAGAGCACGCCATCGGTCAGCCGGCGGAGCTTGCGGATCCGCCAGCCCCCCCACGCCCAGATCTGCGGCGCGACCAGATGGAGCACCTCGATGCCCTGCTTCTTGGCGATCTTGCAGATCGGAAAGTTCGCAGCCGGAGAATCCACGGGCACGTGCAGCTTGACGTCGGAACGCTCGCGGAGCCAACTGCGGATTCTCGCGTTGATCCGCTTGTGCTCGCGGATCTTGGCCAGCCCGGGCATGCCCATGACTGCGTCGTCGCCGGTTCGTTCGATGAGTTTGGCCCCGGCTGCTTCCATGTCCGGGCCGCCCCAGGCGTAGATCGGCAGGTCGGGCTGGAGCCGTTTGAGCTCCGCGATCACCGCCGCGGCGTGGTCGTCGCCACTGGGCTCGAATGCCGTGAAGAGGACCGCGGGCAGAGCCTTGTCGGCAGTTCCGGCTTCCGGGATGTGGGATTCCGCGGGGGGCATGGGCAGGACTCAACACGCCAGCCCCCGCGATGTCAAATGCGCCGCCGCAGACTGCGGCCAAGTCGGTGTGAAGTCTCGACGGGGCGGGGACGCTGCGAGAACCGGCCGGGGGGCTTCTACACTCCGCCCGTGCCCGCACCCTCCCGCCGATCCAACCGCCCGAACCGCTCCCGTCAGGCTCCGCGAGAGCGCCGGGGGCCGTGCAACCCGGCCCGTGTGCTGGTGATGGACCGGTTGGCGGTCGAGTGCTCGCAGTATCCCGACTTCGGGCTCGACCCGCTGGACGACTCGGGCCTGACCGATCGCGACGCGGCCCTGGCCCACGCGATCTACGACGCGGCGGTCCGAAGGGGTATCACGATCAGCCGCCTCGCCGGCGGGTTCCTCAAGCAGCCGTGGCATGGGCTCGAGCCCAATGTGCAGGCCCCGCTGCTGGCCGGGGCTGCTCAGTTCCTCTTCCTCGACCGCATCCCGACGCACGCGGCGATCGACGAGACGGTGGAGTGGACCAAGCACGCCTCCGGCCGCGGGTCGGCGGGGCTGGTCAACGCGGTGCTCCGCCGCATCGCGGGGCTGGTCAGGCGTGACCCTGAGGGCAACGCCCAGTTCCGTCCGACGTGGCAGAACGCCCGCGATGAGTTGCCGCTCGCCGACGGTCGATCGCTCGTGCTCAACGGACAGGTGCTCCCGTCGCACGAACTGCAGTGCGCGAGCGTCGCCACCGGCATCCCAATCTGGCAGATCGAGCGCTGGGCCGATGAGTTCGGGGTCGACGACGCCCTGCACATCGCGTGGCACTCGCTCGCCACCGGGCCGACGATCCTCTGCGCTCCGGCCGGATTGCCCGACTCCCCTGCCATCGCGGCCCACCATTCGGCATCGCACCGCGTGTTCGTGGGGGCCCGGTCAGGCCTCGGTGAATTGCTCGCGGCCCAACCGCACGTCTGGGTACAGGACGCCACAGCCTCCTCCGCAATCGAGTTGCTCTCGGGCGACCAGACCGAGCCGCCGGCGAGAGTCGTCGATCTCTGCGCGGGCCGAGGGACCAAGACCCGCCAGTTGCTGGAGCGGTATCCCGACGCCGAAATCATCGCCTGCGAGGTCAGCCAGCCGAGGCTGGAGGACCTCCACCGACTCGCCCAGAACGCCGGCGGACGCGTCCGGGTCTGTCGTCCTGAACAAGCCGCTCGTGAGTTCTCCGGTGCCTGCGACCTGGTAGTGGCCGATGTCCCCTGCAGCAACAGCGGCGTGCTTGCTCGCCGGGTGGAGGCCCGCCACCGATGCAGCGAGCGGCAGGTAAAGCGGCTCAACGAACAGCAGCGGGAGATCCTCGGCGTGGCCCACTCGTTGCTCGCCCCCGGGGCACGACTGCTGTACTCCACCTGCAGCCTCGAGCACGCCGAGAACGCCGCGATGGCAGCTTGGGCAACCCGGGTCCTCGGGCTCACGCTGGTTCGTGAGCATCTGACGCTCCCGACCGGTGGCCCGGGCCGCCCCGCGAGCGAGTACCGCGACGGCGGCTACGCCGCGGCGCTTCAGACTCTCGGCGGCTCCGACGTCTAGCGGTCCACCCGATGCTCGCAGCGGGATACACTCCTCTGGGCCTTCACCAGGTCTCAAGGCTCGATACCACGCGAAGTTCGACCGAACGGCACTGCCCGACCCATGCGACTGATCGTGCAGCGGGCGGTCCCGAAGGTCCGGAGGACGGATGAACCTTCTCAAGATTCTCAGCAGCGACTGCATCAAGGCCCCCCTGCTTGCGACCGACAAGCGCGGCGTCATCAACGAGCTCGTCGACGTGCTCGCGGCCGCAGACCGCGTGGCCGACCCGGACGCCCTCAAGGAGGCGGTCTGGACCCGCGAACAGACACGGACCACGGGCATCGGGCACGGGCTCGCGATCCCCCACGGCAAGTGCGCCGGGATGACATCACTGGCGATGGCGATCGGCAAACCCGCCGAGCCCATGGACTTCGAGGCGATCGATGGCCAGCCGGTCAATCTGGTGGTGCTGCTTGCCAGCCCTCCCGACCGTACGAGCGATCACATCCAGGCTCTGGCCCGCATCAGCCGGCTTATGACGATGGACGAGTTCCGACACAGCATCTACGAAGCCGAATCGGCTGCGGAGATCTGGGAACTGCTCGAGCAGGAAGAGACCGCCCGCTAGGCCTTTGCGTCGGCGGGTCGCGCCGGAGACGTACCCGACCGCGCTGCAAGACTCTGTCCGAAGGCATCGAGCCTGCCGAGGCACCGGTCGGCCTTGGCCCGGAACACCGAGTAGGGAAAGAGCGTCACCAGGGCGATGATCAGCCCGAGCGCGGTGGTCACGAGCGCTTCGGCGATCCCTGAGGCGACCGAAGAGGGGTCGGAGATCGGGCCCTGCGTCCCCAACAGACGGAAGCTGCGGATGATGCCGGTCACCGTGCCGAGGATGCCGAGCATCGGCGCGGCGGTGATGATCGCGCTGAGAGTCGCGCCGAAACGTTCGACCTCGCCGCGGATGGTCTCGATCGCCTGGGCCACATCGGCCAGATCGATGTCCGGGTGCCGCGAGGAGGGCCCATCGACGGCATCGGCACGCGCCTCGTCTGCCAGCATCAGTCTCGCGAACTTGCCGACCACCACCCGCGTTCGGGCGGCCTCGCGGAGCGCGGCCCATTCGCGCCGCTTGGCGAGGCCGGACAGCCGATGGATCGACCGCGTCATCCGGAGTTCGCTGTGGCGGAACCAGTAGAGGAACCGCTCGGCGCAGAGCGTGATCGAGAGCAGACTCACCGCCAGCAGCGGGTACATGACCCAGCCGCCGGCTGCGAGGAGTTGGAGCGGTCCGGCGTTCGGCATCGGGCGGATGGTATCAGGCGGAGAGAGCCCGGCTCGACGACACCTAGACTCGGTCTACGGAGCACGCCATGTCGCCTCACGAGACCGCGCCATCCCGATCCTCCCGGTCCGAGCCGTCAGGGGCCCCCGCCAACGCGCCCACGCTCCCGGCCGAGGTGCTCGGGCCGCTGCTGACGATCGAGACCCATCTGCGGCAGGCGCTCGAGGGGGCCGACGCGCCCGCCTCCCTTCGCGCGGCGATGGCGTACGCCACGCTCGACGGCGGGAAGAGGCTCCGGCCGTTGCTGGCGTGGCACGCGTGCGTGGCCGTCGGCGGGACGGGCCCGGAGAGCCTGCCGGCGTGTGTCGCGGTCGAGCTGGTGCACTGTTTCAGCCTGGTTCACGACGATCTGCCCGCCCTCGACAACGACGACCTCCGCCGCGGCAGGCCCACGCTGCACCGGCACGCGGGCGAGGCGATGGCCATCCTCGCCGGGGACGCCCTGCTGACGCACGCTTTCCGCGTCCTGGCGACCACCGCTCCCGCCGAGCGTTTCGGGGTGCTCGCCGGGGAACTCGCGGCGGCGTGCGAACAGATGATCGCCGGCCAGGTGCTGGACACGCTCGGCTTCGGCGGCGAGCCGGAGGCCGAGCGGCAGACCGACCAGCAGCGGCTCGAGGCGATCCACCACGGCAAGACCGGGGCGATGCTCGTCGCGGCGCTGCGCATGGGGGGTCTCTGCGCCGACGGGGCAGATCAGGACGGTCTTGACCGGCTCGGCGAGTATGGCCGCTCGATCGGGCTGATGTTCCAGATCGTTGACGACCTGCTGGATGTCACCCAGACGAGCGAACACCTCGGCAAGCGGGCGGGCAAGGACGCCGAGGCGGGCAAGCTGACATACCCGCGAGTGCTCGGGGTCGAGCGGTCCCGCGTGCTGGTCCGAGAATTGGAAGAGGAGGCCATCGCGGCTCTCGCGCCACTTGGGGGCCCGGCCGAACCGCTCCGCGCCCTGTCGCGATACCTGGCGGTCAGAACTCGCTAAACAGGAAGAATCTGGTCGCCGCAGCGAGAACCCCGAGGCGACTAGTCGTACAATCCTTTCAGAATGCATTGAAAGTTCGCCTCGTCAGCGCGAGATTTCCGAAGAAGGTCCCATGCGTTTGCTCCCCACCCTCACCGACCCATCGCAGATCCGCAATCTCTCCATCGCGGAGCTCGAGGAACTGGCTGCGGAGATCCGCCAGGCGATCTGCGACCAGATCGCCAAGACCGGCGGGCACCTGGCCCCCAATCTGGGTGTGGTCGAGCTCACCCTCGCGCTGCACTACGTCTTTGACCTCTCCCACGACCGACTACTGTTCGACGTCGGCCACCAGTGCTATCCGCACAAGCTGCTGACCGGGCGGTACCCGCTGCTCAGCGGCTTGAGGACCAGCAAGGGCATGTCGGGCTTCCCGGCGCCGAGCGAGTCGCCGTACGACCTCTTCAGCGTGGGTCACGCCGGGACGGGAATCTCCACGGCGGTCGGCATGGCGAGGGGCGACACGCTCAACCGTGAGGCTTTCGACCCGGAGACCAACCCCGAGGGGCGGCGGGTTGTCACGCTGATCGGCGACGCGTCGATCGTCAACGGCGTGGCGATGGAAGGGCTCAACAACGCGGGCACGCTCAAGCGGCAGTTCCTGGTCGTGCTCAACGACAACGGGATGAGCATCTCCAAGCCGCAGGGCGCGGTCGCGCAGTATTTTGACCGACTTCGGATGAGCCACATCTACGCCGACCTGAAGAAGGGCGCCAAAGGCATCCTGCGTCACGTGCCCGGCGGCTCGCTGATTCACGAGGCTTACCACCGCACCGGCGAGGCGACCAAGGCGATGGTCAACGACGGGGCGTGGTTCGAGCACTTCGGGCTCATCACCGTCGGCCCGATCGACGGCCATTCGCTGCCGGCGCTCATCGAGTTCCTGAGCGAGGCCCGCGACCTCGACCGGCCGATGGTGCTGCACGTCAAGACGGTCAAGGGCAAGGGCTTTGCCTTCAGCGAGAGCGAGAGTTCCAAGTTTCACTCGCCGCCGGCGTTCGCCAAGTTTGAAGAACAGGGCACGAGCAACTGCCGCGTCGAGCTGCGATCGGGCGGGAGAACGTTTACGACGGCGTTCGCTGACGCGCTGTGCGACCTCATGGCCGGGGACGAGCGTGTCGTGACGGCGACGGCGGCGATGCCCGACGGCACGGGCGTCTCCGAGGCCATGGAGCGGTTCCCGGATCGCGCATGGGACACCGGTATCTGCGAGAGTCACGCCCTCGACATGATGGCGGGTCTGGCCAAGTGCGGCTACAAGCCGTTCCTCGCGGTCTACTCGACGTTCTTCCAGCGAGCGTTCGACCAGGCGTTCCAGGAGGCGGCGCTGCAGGGCCTGCCCGTGCGCCTGTGCCTCGACCGAGCGGGTCTTGTCGGCGGCGACGGCGCGGTCCATCATGGGTTCTGCGATGTCTCGCTGCTGCGGACGCTGCCGGACACGTGCATCACCGCGGCGATCGACGAGCCGAGCCTGCGGGGCGCGCTGGAGTTCATGCGCACCTACGAGGAAGGCATCTCGGCGGTGCGATACCCGCGCGATGTCGTCAGCGAGCGTTTGCTGGACGAGACCTGCCCGCCCTTCACACTCGGCAAGGCGCGGTGCCTGACCCCGAAGCACGATGTGCTCAACTCCGCCGACGTCGGCGGTGCCGCGCCGGACGTGGCGGTGCTGGCCTTCGGCGTGCCCGTGTTTGACGCGCTCGACGCGGCCGAGGCGGTCGCGCCAGAGATCACGGTCGGTGTGTGGGACGCCCGCTTTGCCAAGCCCGTGGACACCGCGCTCATCGCGGCGCTGCTCCGGGCGGGGGTGCCGATCGTCACGGTGGAGGACCACACGATCGTCGGCGGGTTCGGCACCGCGGTGCTTGAGGCGGCCCAGGAGCTCGGGCTCGACACCTCGTCGATTACCCGCCTCGGCCTGCCCGATGCGTGGATCCACCAGGACCCAAGAACGTCGCAGCTCGCCGAGGCCGGCATCGACGCCGCGGGCATCGGCCGGGCGATCCGGCGGGCCGCCGAGGGCCACCCCGCGCGTCCGCTCACCGAGCCCAAGCCCGACGCCAGCCAGAGCCCGATGGGCTCGCAACGGGTACATTGACCGCATGCCCAGACGTGTGCTGCTCGCGTTCAACCCTGCTTCTTCTGAAACCCGCGCCGCGGCCGCTCGCGTGCGTGCGGTGGTGGATCGGTACGCCACCTGCGTGGGCGAGACGCCGAGCCGGTCGCTCGAGCGGGTTGAGGGCATCGAGGATGTCGATCTGATCGTCGTGCTCGGTGGCGATGGGACGCTGCTCAGCCAGGCCCGGCGGTTTGTCGATTCCGAGATCCCGCTGCTCGGGGTGAATCTCGGCCGGCTCGGGTTCATGGCAGAGTTCGACCTCGAGGCGATCGAGCGGCAGGGCGAGACGCTCTTCGGCAATGGCGAGCCCGCGACGGGTGCGCTCCGGATGCTCCGCGCGGAGGTCTTCGGCGAGGGTGAATCCGAGGCGAGGTTTGACGGCCTTGCGCTGAACGAGGCGGCGATCACCGCCGGATTCCCCTTCCGCATGGTCGAGCTGGCGCTGCGGCTCAACGGCGAGGACGGGCCGTTGCTCGGCGGCGACGGACTCGTCGTCTCGACCCCGACCGGCTCGACTGCGTACAACGTCTCGGCGGGGGGGCCGATTGTCGCCCCGGGCGTCGGCGCGCTCACGATCACACCGATCGCAGCGCACACGCTTTCGTTCCGGCCCATCGTGGTGCCGTCGTCTTCGACGATCGAGATTACGGCCCAGCGGGTCAACAACGAGTTGGAGCAGGGCGGCACGACGCTGGTGCTCGACGGGCAGGTGCAGACGCCGCTGCACGGGCGCGACCGGGTGGTCATAACCGGCGACGCACGCGAAGTACGGTTCGTCCGCAACACCGAGGTGGGCTTCTGGGAGACGGTGATCCAGAAGCTGCACTGGGGTGCCCAGCCCCGCATGCGTGGGGGTTGACAGATCCGGCATGGGCCGCGGGCCCTCGAATGCTCCCGCTCTACAGCATGAACAACTCGTCGGGGTTGACCACGGCGACGACCTTCTGACCCGGCTGCGGGTCGGGCTCGCGTTCGGCGTTGACGATCGACAGCTTCTTGTCTTCGGTGATGACAAAGAGGACGATCGTGCTCGTGCCGTACAGCGTGCGGTAGTCCTCGAACGTGAATTCCTCGCTGAGTGTCGTGACCTTGACGACCCAACCGCTGCCGAGCCGTGAGGAGAGCGCCGAGTAGGTCGCATCCTCAGCGAACAGCGGCCGTCCGGGAGTGTCGCTGGATTCCTTGCGCTCGCGTTTGCCCGTAGACATCGCGGCGAGCCTGTAGACCTGCGATCGGTCGAAGATCCGCATGAACCGCAGCGAGACCAGCGTGTTGACCTCGTCGTTCGGCGTCATGGCTAGGACGCGCCCGATCCCGGCGAGTTCGAGGTTCTCGACGGTCTCCTCGCTGAGCACGTTTCCGTAGACCGCGTTGAGCCCGGCGAGCCGCGCTGCGCGGATGTGGCCGTAGTTGGTGTCAGTCAGCAGGACGCGGAACCCCTGGTCCCGGAGCACCACTGCCAGCTCCCGCGCCCATGCCGGGGCACCGACGATCAGCAGCCCCTGCGGGTTCGGGGTTGAGAGGCCGAGCTTGCGGGCGATCGGGCCCGCGGCCAGCCCGTAGAACGCCACCGTGCCCAGGATCACCGCAAACGTGTGCGGCACCAGCATCCCGGCGTCCTCGATGTCGAGGCCCTCGTGCTGCTGCAGACTCAGGGCAAAGACCGAGGCCACCGCGGCCGCGACGATACCGCGGGGCGCGACGAGCGCCAGGAAAATGCGTTCGTTCCGCTTGAGGCCGGACCGCAGCGTGGCAATCCACACGCTCGCCGGGCGCACGATCACGATGAGGAAGACCACGAAGAACAGGCTCGGCCAGCCGATGCTGGTCAGCTCCTCCGGCGACATTCTGGCCCCGAGCACGACGAAGAGCGCGGAGATCAGCAGGACGCGCAGGTTTTCCTTGAACTCAAGGATGTGGTGGACGTTCACGCCGCGGTAGTTGGCAAGAACCATGCCCATGACCGTTGTCGCGAGCAGGCCCGACTCGTGCTGAATCTCGCCCGAGACGACGAACACCAGGACCACCAGCAGCAGCGAAACCGGGTTCTGCAGCGAATCGGGGATCAGGTAGCGCTTGAGCAGCTGGGCGAACAGCACCGCCGCGATCACGCCGAGGCCGCCGCCGACGAGAATGGTCATCATCAGCGCGTGCAGCGTCGCCCCGGCGGCGTCCTGGAACCCACCGGCGAGGATCACCTCGAAGATCAGCACGGCCAGCAGCGCGCCGATCGGATCGATGACGATGCCCTCCCACCGCAGCACCGGGCCGACTTTGCCCTGCGGCCGGATGTGTGTCAGAAGGGGCCCGATGACCGTCGGGCCGGTGACTACCAGGATGCCCCCGAGCAGCGCCGCGAGCTGCCAATCGAGCCCCAGCAACACCCCACCGGCCATGGTGGCGAGTGCCCATGTCACGATCGCACCGAGCGTGACCAGCCGCCGGATCACGGACTTGACGGTGGTGATCTCGCTGAACCGGAGCGTGAGGCCGCCCTCGTAGAGGATCAGGCCGACCGAGAGCGAAACCAGCGGCAGGAGCAATTCGCCGAAGAGCTCGTCCGGGTTGAGCAGCGGCTCGCCGCCGCGGATCATCGAGGCGATCGGGCCCGCGGCGATGCCGGCCAGCAGAAGGAGCAGAATGGACGGGATGCGGATGCGCCACGCGATCCATTGCGAGCCGACCCCGAGCACGAAGACGATGGCGATGGCGACGATGGGTTCGTGGAACACGGAACACTCCCGGGTGAAGCCACAGCATAAACTGCCCGAAGGGAGTTTGCGCGATGCGGATGTATCTGATTCGACATGGCAAGGCGGAAAGGGAGAGCGACTCGGGGCTGGACGCCGACCGGCGGCTCGCCCCGCGCGGGGTGCGGCAGGCTGAGTGGCTCGGCACTGTGCTCCGGGCCGCCGAATCCTCGCCGAGCCGGATTATCGCGAGCCGGGCCGCGCGCGCGTCGAGAACCGCCGAACTCATCGCCGAAGCGCTGGGCCTCGAAGTCGAGCGTCGGGACGAGGTCGGGCTGAGCACCACCCCCTCGCGGGTGATCGACCTGATCGCCAACGCCTCGGACGAGTCGTGCCTCGCTCTCGTGGGCCACAACCCGACGCTGAGCATGGTGGCCGACGTGCTGGTGCACGGGCCCACCCCGTCGTGCCGGATCGGCCTTCGGACAGGGGAGGCGGCGGTGCTGGAGGTCTCCGACCCGTCCGACCCGGTCGGCTCGGCGACGCTGCGCGGGCTGCTGCGGATGGACGACTGACGGCCGGCCTCCCCCCGGCGAGCCGGAAGCGAGAACATCCCGGGGAGGACTCGAACCTCCGACCTGCCGATTAGAAGTCGGCTGCTCTATCCAACTGAGCTACCGGGACTCGCGCCGCAAGGGCGGTGGCGTAGTCTATTCTGACATGAGCGTGCGGGGCGTGCGGCGACATGCGACCGTCCGGGAGCCGGTTTCGGCACTGAGTTGTGGCCCTCTGAGAGATACCATGCGGACAAGACGGTACGAGAATGTTTTTGCGTGGTGGGTGAGCGGACTCCTGCTGCTGCTCCCGTGCACCGCCCGGTGCCAGGATGCGGCTCAGGCCCGCTCGGTCACGCTCCGTGTCGCGACGTTCAATCTCGAAGATGTCCGCACCGAGGCCCTGCTGCGGGACGACGATCCGCGGCTGTGCGCGCTCGCGGAGGTCATCCAGCGGATGCGGCCCAACATTCTCCTGCTCAACGAGATCGCCTACGACGTGCCCGGGGCTCCGGATGTCCCCGCCGACGCCGAGGGCGGGCAGAACGGGCGGCGGTTCGCGGAGAACTACCTCGCGGTGCCGCAGGCCGAGGGGCTGCGCGGGCTCCGCTTTGCCGCCTTCATGGCCCCGACCAACACGGGCATGCCCAGCGGGTTCGATCTCGATCGGTCGGGCGACGTGGTGACCGAGTTCCCCGAGCCCGAGGCATCAGGGCAGACCGCCGAGGGCCGTGCCTTTGGCGGGGACTGCTGGGGGTTCGGCACGTTCCCCGGGCAGTACGGGATGGCCCTGCTGGTCGACAGCCGCCTCACGATCAACACCGACGACGTCCGGACGTTCAGGCTCCTGCCGTGGAGCTACATGCCGGGGGCCTTCCTGCCGCGGGACCCGGAGACGCGGGAGCCGTGGTACGACGAGGAGGTGCTCGAGCTCTTCCGCCTGAGCTCCAAGAGCCACTGGGACGTGCCGGTGGCGCTGCCCAACGGACAGGTGGTGCACCTGCTCTGCAGCCACCCGACGCCCCCGGCCTTTGACGGCCCGGAGATGCGCAACAAGCGGCGGAACTTCGACGAGATCCGTTTCTGGGCCGACTACATCGCCGATGAGTCGTACATCGTGGACGACGCCAACCGGCCCGGCGGGCTCGGCCCGCGCGAGGCGTTCGTGATTCTGGGCGATCTCAACGCCGACCCGGACGAGGGCTCGAGCTTCAAGGACCCCATCGAGCGGTTCCTGCTGACCAACCGCCGGGTCGAAGCCGGCTCGGTGCCCAGGAGCGACATCGCGATCGAGGGCCTCGATGACGACGACACCTCGGGGTTCGGCCTCCGGGTCGACTACGTGCTGCCCTCCCGGGGCGTGGGAGTCCTCGGCTCGGGTGTGTGGCGGGCCGTCCCGGACGCGTGGCCGGAGTTCCCCAGCGACCATTTCCCGGTCTGGGCCGACCTGCGGTTTGAGCCCCCGCCTGCGCGGTAAATGCCTACAGTGACCACGGATGGGACCGCCCACGCCTGGGCTGGCCCCGCCGGACGGGAGCACACGTTGAGCCGAGTCGCATCAGCCCATTCCCCGGCCCAGTCCCCGATCAAGTCTGCGGCCCGGACCGACGACGGCCCCGACACGGAAACGAGCCCCTGGCGCACGTCCCTGGCGGCATACGTCGAGACCACCAAGCCCGGCATCACCAAGTTGGTCACGATCACCTCGATGGTCGGGCTCGGCATGGCGCTGGCCCAGCGCTGGATCGCCGGCGACCGGGTCTGGAGCGGCTGGGACCTGGCGATCATCGTCGTCGGCTCGATCGTCGGCACCGCCCTCTCGGCCAGCGGCGCCAACGCCTTGAACCAATGGGCCGAACGCGACCGCGACGGGCTCATGCCCCGTACTGCCAAGCGGCCCCTGCCCTCCGGCACGCTCCTGCCCTCGCGCGTGTTGGCCGTCGCCTCGGCGCTGGTCGTGGTCGGGCTCGGGGTGCTTTGGTTGACCAGCGGGCTGGCCGCGATGTGCGTCTCCGCGGCGTGCGTCGGGGTCTACCTGTTCCTCTACACCCCGCTCAAGACACAGACGTGGACCGCGACGCTCGTCGGTGCCATCCCCGGCGCCCTGCCGCCGCTGATCGGGTGGTGCGCCGGCTACCGCGAGTTCGGGTTTGAGGCGGCCGTCGCGCCGGGCGGGGTCGCGCTGTTCATGCTCATGTTCGTGTGGCAGCTCCCCCACTTCCTCGCGATCGCGTGGATGTACCGCGAGGACTACGCCCGGGGCGGGCACGCGGTGCTGCCGGTGGTTGATCAGAGCGGCGTGAAGACCTCGATCGTCATCGCGGCGTTCACGGTGCTGCTCATCCCCGCGACCGTCTCGCCGGTGATCGCCTTGCCCCGCGTGCTCGGTCCGCTCTCGCTGTTTACCGCGGCGGTCAGCGGCCTGCTGTTTGCGGGCCTGGTCGCCCGGTTGCTGAAGACCCGCACGCGCGAGCACGCCCGCGCGGTCTTCTTCGCGTCGATCATCCATCTGCCGCTGCTGCTGGTGGTGATGGTGCTCGACGCGTTCGTCCACACGTTCTTCTGAATCGCGAGCGGGTGAGCGGCCGAATCCACCCCGGATAACCGAAACGCGGCGGGAAACGTGAGGCGACGACGCGGTCTCTATCATGCGTTGAAGGAGTGACGCGATGCCGAAGTGGATCCTTGGTTTGTTGATCGTGGTCACCACGTTCGCGCTGCTCGCGTCGATCGCCGTGCTCCGGGCACGCCAGGCCTCGCCTCGGGCCGAGCTCGATACCACGACGTCCGCCAGCGGCACGATCGTCGCCGCCGCCCCCGGCACGAACGCGGCGCAGGTCGGTCCCCGAGACGCCTCCGGGAAGCGGGTCCTCGTCCCCCGACCCGGGCTCGAGGGCTATGCGATTCCCGCATTCTCGCTTGTTGACCAGGACGGCAAGCCGGTGGACGAATCGGTGCTCGAGGGCGAGATCACGGTGGTCGCGTTCGTGTTCACCAACTGCCAGCTCGCCTGCCCGGCGATCACGGCGAACATGAAGATCGTCTTCAGCGATCTTGAGGACACATCGGTGCGGTTCCTGAGCATCAGCGTGGACCCCGAGCACGACACGCCCGAGGTGCTGCAGGCGTACGCCGACCGGATGAGCATTGACACGTCGCGCTGGCTCTTCCTCACCGGCGACGACGGCGAGGCCACCCGGGTGGTCGAAGAAAGCATGCAGTTCGAGATCTCCGACGACCCCGACGACGCGAACATCATCACGCTCGAGGACGGCTCGACGATGAGGAACATCCGCCACCCCATCAAGCTGTTCCTGGTGGGGCCGGACCGGCAGATCCTCGACTTCTGCGCCCCGACGCTCCGCGCCGAGCGCGAGCGGTTTGCAGCGTTGGCACGAAAGGCCGCCGAGTAGCGCATTCGGGCCCCGAGTCGCCGAGACTTGACGAGCCACCTTCGGCGGCTACGCTTTTGCCGAATGTTCAGCCGCCAGTCTCATCACGCCCACCATGTGCCGCATCTCCACACGGAGTGCCGGTGATCTTGGTGGCCTGAGGGATTGACATCACCCAGGACGACCAACGCCGGCCCTTGTGCCGGCGTTCTCTTTGGGCGAGATCCCAGAACTGAACATCGCGCTCGGGGCCGGCCAGACCGCAAGGAGCCCCGAGACCATGACCCCCGCGACCGAACCAGGCATCCTCCGATTCGCGATCCCCAAGGGCCGCATGTACGACGGCGTCGCGTCGCTGCTCAGCGCCGCCGGGCTCGGCGTGCGCGTGTCCTCACGCAACTACCGGCCGTCGATCCCGATCGACGACTTCGAGGTCAAGATCCTCAAGCCGCGGGCGATCGTCGAGATGCTCGCGCTCGGGGCCCGAGACCTCGGCTTCGCCGGGGCCGACTGGGTGGCCGAAGAACGCGCAGACCTGGTCGAGCTGCTCGACACGGGGCTCGACCGCGTGCGGCTCGTCGCGGCCGCGCCGCGCGACCTGCTCGAGAACGGCAAGCTGCCCGAGCGGCCGCTGGTGGTCGCGTCGGAGTACGAGCAGCTCACCCGGCGCTGGATCGCCGAGCGGCAGCTCGACGCGACGCTGCTCCACTCCTACGGCGCGACAGAAGTACTCCCGCCGGAGGACGCCGACTGCATCGTCGACAACACCGCCACCGGCTCGACCCTCGCGGCCAACAGCCTCGACATCATCGACGAGCTCATGGTCTCCTCGACCAAGCTCTACGCCTCGTCCCGCGCGATGGACGACCCCGGCAAGCGCGCCCGCATCGAGACCTTCGCGATGCTCGTCGGCTCCGTGCTCGAGGCCCGCAGCCGCGTCATGCTCGAACTCAACGTCTCGGCCGATCGGCTCGAGCGTGTGGTCGCCGCCCTGCCCTGCATGCGCGAGCCCACCGTCGCCCCGCTCCACGGCGAGGGCGGATACGCCGTCAAGGCCGCGGTGTGCCGGGCCGACCTGCCCAGCATCATCCCCACACTCCGCACCGCGGGGGGCACCGACATCGTCGTCACCCAGCCGGAGCAGATCGTGCCATGAGCAAGCCCACCCTTTCATCTGAGCGCGCGCCCGAAGCCCCCGCCGGGCCGCGCCCGGCATCCCGCCTCGCGGGGCTCTCGCCCTACGCGCCGCCGCCCCGGGACGGCGGGTCGGAGTTGCTGCTCGACGCCAACGAGGGCGTGCCGGACGCCGACGGGCTGGCCTCGGCGCTCTGCTCGATCTCGCCCGGCGATCTCAGTCGGTACCCGGACGCCTCGGCCCTCGAGCGGGACCTGGCGGCTCGGCTGGAGACCGACCCCTGCCGCGTGATCGTGACCAACGGCGGCGACGACGCGATCGATCGGGTCTGCCGGAGCGTGGTCGAGCCCGGCCGCAACGCGGTGCTGCACACGCCGACCTTCGAGATGATCGGCCGGGGCGTCCGGCTCGCCGGGGGCGAGACTCGATCCGTGCCGTGGCTGGGCGGGGAGTTCCCGGCCGAGGCCTTTCTCGATGCGATCGATGCCGACACCGCGCTGGCCGCGCTGGTGACGCCCAACAACCCGACCGGCGGCACCATCCCGGCCGTCACGATCGTCGCCGTCGCCGAGAAGGCCGCGGCGTGCGGGGCGCTGATTCTGGTCGATCTGGCCTACATCGAGTTCGCCGACGGCGATCCCACACCCGCGTTGCTCGCGCTCGACAACGTCGTGATGGTCCGGACGTTCTCCAAGGCGTTCGGCCTCGCCGGGCTCCGCGTGGGGTACGCGGTCGCGCCGGCTCCCGTCGCGCCGTGGCTCCGCACCGTGGGCGGCCCCTACCCGGTCTCCACGGTCTCACTCGGCATCGCCGGACGTGCACTCGGCGAGAGCGCATGGCGTGAATCATTCCTCGCGCGGGTCCGGCTCGAACGCTCGGAGCTCAGCGGCACGCTCAGTGCCCTGGGCGCAGCCCCCCTCGACTCGAACGCGAACTTCGTGACGGCACGGTTCGGCGACGCCGGTCTTGTGTGCGCACGCCTCGCCGATCGGGGCATACGGGTGCGGGGCTTCCCGAATCACCCCGAACTCGCCGCGTACCTGCGGATCAGTCTGCCCGGCGAGCCCCGCGCGTTCGCCCGTCTGCTCAGCACCCTGGAAGACACCCTCAGCGGAGACACCCGATGAGCACCACCCCCGCCGCACCCCGAACCGCCACCATCACCCGCACCACCCGCGAGACCGACATCCGCGTCGAGCTCGGGCTCGACGGCTCCGGCACCGCGTCGATCGCCACCGGGCTCGGGTTCTTTGACCACATGCTCACCGCACTCGCGACGCACGCGCGGATCGACCTCGACCTCGCCTGCACGGGCGATCTGCACGTAGACGACCACCACATGATCGAGGACTGCGCCCTCGCCCTGGGGCAGGCTTTCGACGCGGCGCTCGGCGAGCGTCGCGGCATCAACCGGTTCGGGTCGGCGTACGCCCCGCTCGACGAGTCGCTCTGCCGCGTGGTCATCGATCTCTCGGGCCGCCCCTCCTCGGTGGTCTCGCTCGGGTTCACGCGGGAGACGCTCGGCGACGTGGCCACGGAGAACCTCTCGCACTTCTTCAGCTCGTTCGCGGTCGGCGCGCGCTGCACGCTCCACGTCGACTGCCTCCGGGGTGAGAACGACCACCACAGGGCCGAGGCCGCGTTCAAGGCGTTCGCCCTTGCGCTCCGGCAGGCCGTGGCGATCGATGCCGCGAACAACCGCGTCCCGTCCACCAAGGGCACACTCTCATGACCCGCCCCACCGCCACACTGATCGAGACCGGTATCGCCAACATCGCGTCCGTCGCGGCCGCGTTCGGCCGGTGCGGTCTCGAGGTCACGACGACTCAGGACGCCTCGGTCGCGCAGCGTGCCTCGTTGCTCGTGCTCCCCGGCGTCGGCGCGTTCGACGCGGGCATGCGGAGCCTCGAGCGGCTCGGCATGGTGGGCGTGCTCCGCGAGCGGGCAGAGCGGGATGCGCCGCTGCTGGCCGTCTGCCTGGGCATGCAACTGCTCGGTTGCGCTTCAGAGGAGTCGCCCGGTGCCGAGGGGCTCGGCATTGTCGACGCCGAAGCCAGCGCGTTCGGCCCCGCCGTGCGGTCTCCGCAGATGGGGTGGAACCAGGTCCGCCCGGACGACCGTTGCACGTTCCTCACTCCCGGCTACGCCTATTTCGCCAACTCGTTCCGCTTCACCACCACGCCGCGTGGATGGAGCGGCGCTGTGGCCGACCACGGCGGCCCGTTTGTCGCGGCGATCGAACGAGGGAACACGCTCGCCTGCCAGTTCCACCCGGAGCTCTCCGGCCCGTGGGGGCTCGCGCTCCTGCGGCGCTGGATCGAACGATGCCTGGAGGCCGCACCATGCTGACCCGCCGACTCATCCCGTGCCTCGACGTCCGCGACGGCCGCGTCGTCAAGGGCGTGCGGTTTTCCGGCCTGCGCGATGCGGGCGACCCTGTCGAGCAGGCGACGCGCTACGAGCAGGCCGGGGCCGACGAACTGGTCATGCTCGATGTCTCCGCGACACCCGACGGCAGGAAGACGGCGCTCGATACGGTGCGTGCGCTGCGCGCGGTGCTCTCGATCCCGCTCACCGTCGGGGGCGGCGTGCGCACGATCGACGATGCGCTCGCCCTGCTGCAGGCCGGGGCCGACAAGGTCGGCGTCAACACCGCCGCGGTCGAGCATCCGGAGACCATCAGTGCGTTGGCCACACGGGTCGGTGCCCAGTGCGTTGTCCTGGCGATCGATGCCGCACGCTCGACCGAGGGCGATGGGTGGCTCGTGGTCACGCGTTCGGGCACCAACCGCACACCGCTCGACGCGGTGGAGTGGGCCCGCCACGGCGAATCTCTCGGTGCAGGCGAGATCCTGCTCACCAGCTGGGACCGCGACGGCACGCACTCCGGGTACGACCTGGAACTGCTCGCTGCCGTCTGCGGCTCGGTGCGGATACCCGTCATCGCCTCGGGCGGGGCGTCTTCGGCGGCACACATGGCCGAGGCGATCGAGGCTGGCGCCGACGCCGTGCTCGCCGCCTCGATCTTTCACGACAACACGACCACGGTCCGTGAAGTCAAGGACCAGCTCGCCGCCTGCGGCGTGGAGGTACGACAGTGATAGTTCCCTCGATCGATCTCATGGATGGCAACGCGGTCCAGCTCATCGGCGGACGCGAGAAGGTCATCGACGCGGGCGACCCCCGCCCCATCGCCGAGTCCTTCGGCATGGTCGGCGAGGTCGCGGTGATCGACCTCGACGCGGCGCTCGGGCGGGGCAGCAACGAGGATGTCATCCGCGAACTGCTCCGGATCGCCCCGTGCAGGGTCGGCGGCGGGATCCGCTCTGTCGAGGCTGCGGTCCGGTGGCTCGACGCCGGGGCACGAAAGGTGATCCTCGGCACGGCGGCCACCCCCGAGATCCTCCGCGAGCTGCCGCGGGACCGCGTCATCGCCGCCCTCGATGCCCGGGACGACCGCGTCGTCGTCGAGGGCTGGACCAAGGCTACGGGCGCGCGCATCGAGGACGGCATCGAGGAACTCCGCGACCACGTCTGCGGCTTTCTGGTCACGTTTGTCGAGCGCGAGGGGCGCATGGTCGGCCTGCCCGAGGACCGCATCCGCCAGCTCGCCCGCGTCGCGGGCCCGTGCCGGCTGACGGTGGCCGGCGGCGTGCGCACATCCGAGGACATCGCGATTGCCGATAGAGCGGGCGCCGACACGCAGGTGGGCATGGCCCTCTACTCCGGCGCGTTCGATCTGGCCGAGGGCTTCTGCGCCCCCCTGCGGAGTGACCGGCCCGACGGCCTCTGGCCCACCGTCGTCGCCGACGAGCACGGCGCGGCCCTCGGGCTCGCCTACTCGAACATCGAGAGCGTCCGCGCTGCCCTGGAGACCCGCCGCGGCGTGTACCACTCCCGCTCCCGTGGCGGGCTCTGGACCAAGGGCGACTCTTCCGGCGACACACAGGATCTCCTCGCGATCGACACCGATTGCGATCGGGACGCCCTCCGCTTCACCGTCCGCCAGCACGGCGGCGGGTTCTGCCACCTCGGGACGCGAATGTGCTTCGGGGAGGATCGCGGACTCCGCGCGCTCGAACGCACCGTCCGCGGCCGCGTCGCGGACGCTCCTGCCGGCTCGTACACGCGGCGCCTGCTCGACGACCCGGCGCTCCTGGGCAGCAAGCTCGCCGAAGAGGCCGGCGAGCTGTTTGAGTCGGCCACGCCTCGGCACGCTGCGGAAGAGGCGGCCGACCTGCTCTACTTCGCGATGGTCGCCGCCGTGCAGCGTGGCACGAGCCTCGCCGAGATCGAGAGGGTGCTCGACGAGCGATCGCGCACGCTCACCCGCCGACCGGGCAACGCCAAGCCCGCGCGCACGGAGGTGACACCATGACCGCCGCACCACTCCTGCGACGGGTCTCACCGGATGCGATCGCCCGCCTCGCGCGGCCCCCGGTCACTGCCTCGACGCTCAACGCCGCCGGCGAGATCGTCGAGGCGGTGCGGCAGAGGGGCGAGGCGGCGGTGCGTGAACTCGCCGAGCGGTTTGGCGAGCGGGCCGGCGGGGAGCCGCTGGTGCTCGGGCGGGCCGAGATGCGGGCGGCGCTCGACGCGATCGAGCCGGCTGACCGGGCCACGCTCGAACGCGTCGCCGGCCGCATCGAGTGCTTTGCGCGCGCGCAGCGGGACTCGATCCGGGAGGTCTCGGTGCCGGTCCCCGGCGGGCGGGCCGGGCACACCATCGAGCCGGTCGCGTCGGCCGGGTGCTACGCCCCGGCGGGACGGTACCCGCTGCCCTCCTCGGTGCTCATGACCGCGATCACCGCGCGGGTGGCCGGGTGTCGGCGGGTGGTGGTTGCCTCGCCCGGCGCCCACCCGATCACCCTGGCCGCGGCGGCGGTGGCGGGCGCCGACGAGTTCCTCGCGATCGGCGGGGCACACGCTATCGCCGCCCTTGCGTACGGGTTTGCGGGTGATGAGCGTCTCGACCGGTGCGATGTCATCGCCGGGCCGGGCAACGCGTGGGTCACGGCGGCGAAGCAACTGGTCAGCGGCGTCGTGGGCATCGACATGCTCGCCGGCCCCTCCGAGCTGTTGATCGTCGCCGACGACACCGCCGACGCGGGCCTCGTCGCGGCCGACCTGCTCGCCCAGGCAGAGCACGATGCCGACGCCTCGGCGATGCTGGTCACGACGAGCCGAGCCCTCGCCGTCGAGGTTGAGCGTGAACTCACGGCGCAGTTGGAGGCGCTCCCAACGCGCGACGTCGCGGCGCTCGGGCTCCAGAACGGGTTTGTCGCGGTGGTGGAGACGGTCGACGAAATGGTCGCGGTCGCGGACCGGATTGCGGCCGAGCATCTGGAGGTCATGACCGCCAACCCCGAAGTGCTCGCCGCCCGCATCTCCAATGCCGGCGCGGTGTTCCTGGGCTCGGCCTCGGCCGAGGTGCTGGGCGACTACGGCGCGGGACCCAACCACACCCTGCCCACGGGCGGCACGGCCCGGTTTCAGGCGGGGCTCTCGGTCATGCACTTTCTGCGGCTCAGGACGTGGCTGCGGATCGACGATGCGGCAGAAGCGTCACCGCTCCGATATGACACGCAGCGGCTGGCGTCGATGGAGGGCCTGGCCGGTCACGCGGAGGCCGCGCGCCGGCGCGATGCGGCCACGGGCTGAAACCGCGTTCTTGGGGTCGGTCTACAGGTACTGGTTTAGCTGCCGCCGCTGGATCTTGCCCGTCGGGTTGCGCGGCAGGGCATCGAGCACCCGGACATCCCGCGGCACCTTGTATCCGGCGAGTTGATCGCGGCACAACGCCAAGATCGATCGCTCGTCGAAGGTCGCACCCTCCTCGAGTTCGACAAAGGCAACCGGCACCTCGCCGCGCATCGGATCGGTCATGCCGATGACCGCCGAGGCGTGGACCGACGGGTGGCGGTTGATGACCTCTTCGATTTCGCGGGGGAAAACGTTCTCGCCACCGACGATCAACATCTCCTTGATTCGTCCTGTGATGGAGAGATGGCCGTCTTTGTCGAACCGGCCCATGTCGCCGGTGCGGAACCAGCCCTCCGGCGAGATCGCCTGCGAGGTTTCTTCGGGCAGGTTGAAGTAGCCCAGCATCCGGTTCGGGCCGCGGACCAGAACTTCGCCCTCGCGCCCCTGCGGGAGGACCTTGCCGGACGCGGGGTCCACGATGACCTGCTCGACGCGTGGGACCGGGGTCCCGACCGAACGCCTGCGCCAATCCTCTGGGCGGCACCAGTTTGTCACCGGGCTGGTCTCGGTGAGGCCGTACCCCTCGCAGATCGTCACGCCGAATCGTTCGCGGAACCTCTCGAAAACATCTTCGGGGAGCGGCTCGCCGCCCGAAACGGTAAACCGGAGCGATGCAAAGTCGGCGGGCTCGGCCTGCTTCACCGCGAGCAGCGCGTTGTACATCGACGGAATGCCGACGAACATCGTCGGTCTGTGTTCGCGGAGGAGTCGCATCACGTGCTGCGGCACAAACCTCGCGGTGTATATCGCTCTCAATCCTCGAACCAACGGCAGGATGGTGAGGACCGTCAGCCCGAACGAATGGAACTGCGGGAGGACGCCGAGCAGGACATCCTCGTCCCGCAAGCCGACGTGCTCCAGGCACTGCCGGACGTTTGACACGAGATTGCAGTGGCTCAGCATCACCCCCTTGGGCTTGCCGCTGGTGCCGGAGGTATAGAGCAGGCATGCCAGCTCGTCCGGCCGGCTCCGGGCCGGCCAGCGGAGGTCGGGCACGCCCTTGAAGTCGATCGACTCCATCATCACCAGGTTCTCGACCCGCGGCCTCACCCCGAGGAAGTCGAGCATCGGGCCGACCGTCACGATCGTGTCGCACCCACAGTCGTCGATCACGTACTGCAGTTCGTCGGGCTTGAGCAGATAGTTGAGCGGCACGATCGTGCGGCCGAGCATCCAGCCCGCGAGGGCGCAGATCGGGAACGCTCCGCTCGTCGGCAGCAGCAGCCCGACGGTCTGCGTCTGCGACCGACGCTCGATCTCCGACGCAACGTGCAACGCCGCCACCAGAATCTCGGCACCCCGATACTCCCGCCGGTCGTCCACGATGAGCGTGCGGCGTGCGTTTCGGAGACAGGTTCGGATGATCGGCATATGAACGGGCAAGCGGGCCTCCCGGCGTTTGGAGATGCGGACAGGAATCGGTAATCTAGACGAAACTGGGGATGTTGGCCCTCTGAGCGGCATCCCGCCGATCCCCGACCCGTATACAGGGCAGCGGCAGGCCCCTCCCGTTCGCCCGAAAGGCAGGTCGGTCCCGCCCGGAAGGCGCCGGCTCAGGGGGCACCAAACCCGCCGGAGACCCCCGCCGGCCATTACCGATACTGGTGAAGGCACGCTCAGAGCCGGTTCGCCCCGCCGCCGCAGCACCCAACTCCCGGCAGATCAAGCCCGGCCGAACCTCGTCCTCTGACGCAAGGAACACACTCATGGCCCACCACCCGCTCCATGCTCGCTTAGCCATCATCAGCTTGGTTGCCGCGGCGGGTGCCGCCGGGCTCGTTTCGAGCGCTTCGGGCCAGGTCGTCACAAGCCCGGATGCACCGGCCAGCATCCCCGCCGAGCCGTGGATGGAAGACCTGATGCCCGACCCGAACGACCCGCGCGTGCAGGCTTACGCCGAGCAGCAGCGCCTCCGAGCGGCGAAGGAACGCGAGATCCGACGGTTCCGCTCGACGTACTTCGGGACCGGCAGCAGCACCGAGACGCGGCAGATCGGCCTTTCGCTCATGCGCGAGCGGTATGACGAGCCCGCCCTCTACCCGCTCCTTCTCGAGGTCTTCGAGCGCGATGGTGTCGGCGTCAAGTCCGGCCTGCTCGACATGTTTGCCGACGCCCGCACCGACGAGGCCGACGCGACGCTCGCCTGGGTATCGGTGCACGACGACCGGTCCGCCGTTCGCGATGCCGCGGTCACCCGCCTTGCCGCCCGCGTCGGGGAGGCGGGAGAAGTCTCCGAGCGGATCAAGCACGTGGTCGCCGGAGGGCTGCGGCAGGAGTCCAGCACCCCCGCCATCGCCGCGGCCGGCATCGCCGAGATGTTCAAGCTCTACGAGATGGTTCCGCTGATGATCGCCGCACAGGTCGGCGGCAACACCGGCGGCGCTCGCGACGGCACCGGCAACCTCGGCTGGATCGTCGTCGGGCAGCAGACCGCGTTCGTCGCCGATCTGCAGCCCGTTGTGAGTGACAGCGCGGTCGGTTTCGACCCGACGCTGGGCGTGGTCACCGAGGGTGTCGTGCTCGAGGTGCAGGACGCGGTCGTCATCACCTACCGAACCGAGATCTTCTACTCACTCACGCGGCTCACCAGCAACGCTCTGGGCCGGCCGACCGGCTCGTGGGGCATCGACCAGCCGGAGTGGTGGGCGTGGTATGACCGGGAGTGGAAGCCGTGGATGGAAGCGCGGGCTGCGGAGAGCAGGGCTGCCGATCGCGAGGCGACGAAGGCTGATAGCTGAGGGTCGGCTGTTCGATCCGCTCTGCGGAGTCGACGGGGTAAGACGACAGTGGCTGTTGCTGCTCAATCACCGAGGGCGATGGCCGACGCCATCGCGTAGTGCTCGGTATGGCTCAGTGAGAGCAGCCATGCGCTGATGCCCAGTTGTGCCGCGGTCTCTGCCGCGAGCCCGGTCAGAAGCACACCCGGCCGCCCGGTATCGGCGCGGGTCACCTCGACATCCGTCCACGCGATGCCCCCGGCCCAGCCTGTGCCCAGCGCCTTGAGCACCGCTTCCTTCGCGGCAAACCGCGCGGCGAGGTGTTCGATCTCACGCTTCTTCCCTGCGGCGTACGCCAGTTCGGCTTCGGTGAAAAGACGCCGCCGCGCGCGCTCCGGGTGCCGGTCGAGCAGCGTCGCGAACCGCTCGTTCTCCACGATGTCTACGCCGTGAGCGATCGTGTGCATTGATGCCTCTGTGGGCCGATCCGGTCAGGCACGACGAAGGATGCGGATGGTCCAAACGCCGTCGTGATTCCGTCCGGGTCCGACGCCTCGGACGTGGAAAGCGAAAGTTGGGTCGCTGACTTCGGGTCGGGCGACGGGGGCCTGCACACTCCGGGGTTGGATCTGTCGCCAGTATAAGAGGTGCGGCCTCAGGCCGACGACTTGGCCGCGCCGCCGGCTTTGGACGAACCGGAGGCGGGCTTGGCCGGCTTGGCTTTCTCGGTCTTGGCCGGCTTGTCGGCCTTGGGTTTGTCGGGCTTGGTGTCGGCTGCGGGCTTGCTGTCGGCGGCCTTGTCTGGCTTGGCGCTGGCCGCTTCCTTCTCGCTCTTTGCCGCGTCCTGGTACGACTTGGACCGGTAGTCGGTCTCGTAGAACCCGGAGCCCTTGAAGAGCACGGCCGCGCCGGTGCCGATCAGACGCTCGAGCGTGTTCTTCCCGCACTCGGGGCACTTGCGTTTGGTCGCAGCACTCATCGACTGAAACAGTTCGAACGCGTGCCCGCACCCGTTGCACTTGTAGTCGTAGGTCGGCATGGCTCAGGCCTCTCCGCTCTCGGCGTCGGCTTCGGGCGCGACGGTCACCTTGGCCGCCCGCACCACACGGTCGCCAACGCGGTATCCGATCTGGTAGACACTCGAAACGTGAGTGGGCTCGACCCCCTCGACCGCGAGCGTCGAGAGCGCCTCGTGCTGGTTGGGATCAAACTCGGCGTTGACCGCCGGGCTGATTGCCTGCACGCCGAACGCCCCCATCGCGCGGTTGAACTCGTCGCGGATCAGCTTGACGCCCGCGAGGATCTGCTCGGCGCTGACCTTTTCGGGGTCCTGATGCAGGGCCATGTCGAAGTGATCGAGCACCGGGATCAGCGACGCGAGCACCCGCTCGACGCCGGCCTCGCGGGCCGCGCCCATGTCGGTGGAGAACCGCCGCTGGGCGTTCTGGTAGTCGGCCAGCGCCCGCTGGTACTTCGCGGCCATCTCGTCCCGCTCGGCCATGATCGCCTCGTAGCTCTCGGGCGAGTAATCGTCGATCGCCTGCGGCGACGAGTCGGGCGATGCCGTGCCGGCGTCGACGGGGATGTCGTGCTTGTGCTTCTTGTCCTTTGCCATGATCTGCTCTCCATCCCGTCCTGAGTCGTTCAGGCTCAGGCGGCCTGGTGTCGCGGCCCTATCAGCCGAAGATGTCCTTGACCTTCTTGAAGAACCCGTGGCTCTCGGGCATCACGCTGTGGTCCTCGGTCTCCGCAAACTCGCGGAGCAGTTCCTTCTGCCGCGAGGTCAGCTTCTTGGGGATCTCGATCCGCAGGTGCGCGACGAGGTCTCCGTGCCGGCCCGAGCGCAGGTTGGGCAGGCCCTGCCCGTCGAGGCGGTAGACGTCGCCGTGCTGCGCGCCCGACTTGATCTTGAGCACCTGCTTTTCGTCGATCGTCGGCACGTCGATTTCTGCACCGAGCGCCGCCTGGCTGAAGCTCACCGGGAGCTCGATCACCAGATTGTCGCCGTCGCGCTGGAAGAGCGTGTGCTCCTTCACGCGGATCACCACGTGCAGGTCGCCCCGTACGCCCTGGCCCGTGGGCGATGCCTCCGGCGGCGGCGGCTCGCCCTCGCCGGGGATCCGCACCGCCTGCCCGTCGTGCACGCCCGCGGGGATCTTGACCGTCAGCTTGCGCTTCTTCGAGACGCGGCCCTTGCCGCGGCAGGTTTCGCAGGGGTCTTTGACCACCTTGCCCCGTCCGCGGCAGTGCGGGCACGCGGTGACCATGCGGAACATCCCGCCGAGCCCCTGCTGGGCGACCTTGCCCTGCCCGCCGCAGGTGGCGCAGGTCTCCGGCTGCGTGCCGGGCTTGGCTCCGCTGCCGGTACAGGTGTCGCAGACGTCGAGCCTCGTGAACTCGACCTCGCGCTCGCACCCCTTGGCCACGTCGGTCAGGTCGATGCGGGCCTCGTACTCGAGGTCGTAGCCGCGCGCCGTGCGGGGCCTGCCGCGGCCGCCGCCACCGAAGCCGCCCCCGCGCCCGCCGCCGAAGATCTCCTCGAACATCGAGAAGATGTCGGTGGGGTCCATGCGGGAGAAGTCGTGCCCGGCGGGACCGCCGCGGGAGCGGAGGCCGTCGTGCCCGTACTGGTCGTAGATCTTCCGCTTGTTCTCGTCGGAGAGGACCTCGTAGGCCTCGGCGCACTCCTTGAACTTGGCCTCGGCCTCGGTGTCGTCGGGGTTGCGGTCGGGGTGGTACTTGAGCGCAAGGCGCCGGTAGGCGCGCTTGATCTCTTCGCCGTCCGCGGAGCGTTCGACGGAGAGGATTTCGTAGTAGTCGCGGGTGGTGGGCATTACTCAGCCTTCTGCTGCTGCTTTTGTCTGACTAGTTCGTACTGGCGCCGCTGCCTGACCACTCTGTTGTCTGGAGTCTCAATCAACCATGGCCGAATACCCGTTGATGCCCAGTCAATTGTCTGAGCGATCTTCTCTAGCGCTCTTGCTGACCTGCGATGCGGGTCGTCGCCACTAGCATCGGTCAATTCGAACGACTTGACTTCGAGCACCGATAGCGTCTCACTTGGCACTCCCGCGCTATCCTTGAATCTGGCCCAGACTCGAACAAAACCGTCTCCAAGCCAGGAATGGATCCCACCATACTGGCCCCACATTATGACGCGTTGGTCACCGGGCGCAAGCGCCGGGATCCCGCTAAACAACGGCCCATCCGACATCTGCTCAAATGCCTCAGCTGCGGCCGCTTTCGCATCAATGACAAAGGCACGGGCCGGAATCTGCTCCGACAATTCGAATGCGATGTCATAAGCAATCGTGCCGCCAGAGTTTTCGATCACCAGAAAAATGATCGTTGGCGACTGCGGATCAGTTCGAACCGAGACTCTAACTTCAGGAGCACCCCGGCGCTTCTGCCAGTCAAATGCGCGTTTCGAAATCTTCCATGCAAGAATCGCCCCCACTGCACTTAGCAGCGCAGCAACAGTAGAGAGCGAACCGAGCAGGATTGACATCCAATCTGGCATGAATCGAGCCCGCGGACGTTTCCGCCCGCGGCTCGGTGTGCTCGGCGGCCGCTCTCCTCCATGAAAGGCGGCCGCCGGGATGTCTCTCTCGATGGCGGGCCGGGAGGCCCGCCCCCCTGCGGGGTCTGTGTCTGAATCTGAAGAGGCCCGGCGCTGACGCTTCGGGCTCTTGAGGGGGTGGGAGCCGGTGCGGCGGGTCAGGCGACCGCGCCGGTTTCCACTTCGGTCTCTTCCTTCAGCTCGGTGATGAGCACATCGGTGGTCAGCATGATGCCCGCGACCGACGCCGCGTTGATCAGCGCGGTCTTGGCCACCAGCGCCGGGTCGATGATGCCGTCCTTGACAAGGTCGGTGAACTCGCCGGTCGCGGCGTTGAAGCCGTAGCCGCCGGTGCCCTCCTTGACCGTCTCGACCGTGAGGTCGCCGTCGTAGCCGGCGTTCTCGGCGATGCGGTGGGCACACGCCTCGACCGCGAGCGAGACGATGTCAAAGCCGAGCTTCTCGTCGCCCTTGGCCTTGCCGCGGGCGGTGTTGATCGCGCCCTGCGTGCGGAGCAGCGCCACGCCGCCGCCGGGGACGTACCCCTCCTTGGCCGCGGCCCGGGTGGCGTGCAGCGCGTCGTCAACGAGGTCCTTGCGGGCCTTCATGTCGGTCTCGGTCGCGCCGCCGACGGAGATGATCGCCACGCCGCCAACGAGCTTGGCGTGACGCTCCATGAGCTTCTCCTTGTCGTAGTCGCTGGTGGACTTCTCGAACTGGCTCATGATCTGGTCGGCCCGGCCCTGGATGTCCTTCTTCTTGCCGGCGCCCTCGATGATGGTGGTGTCGTCCTTGGTGATGACCACCTTCTTGGCGCTGCCGAGCTCGCTGAGCTCGACCGACTCGATCGAGCGGCCGAGGTCCTCGGAGATGAAGGTGCCGCCGGTGAGGACGGCGATGTCGCCGAGCATCGCCTTGCGGCGGTCGCCGAAGCCGGGGGCCTTGACGGCCGCGATCTTGAGCATGCCGCGGAGACGGTTGACGACCAGCGCCGTGAGCGCCTCGTTCTCGACGTCCTCGGCGATGATGAGCAGGGGCTTGCTGCCGGTGGCGACCTTGTTGAGCAGGGGCAGCAGGTCGGGCAGGTTGGCGATCTTCTTCTCGTAGATGAGGATCAGGCAGTCCTCGAGCACGCACTCGGCGGTCTTCGGATCGGTCATGAAGTAGGGCGACAGGTAGCCCTTATCGAACTGCATGCCCTCGACGTACTCGAGTGTGGTCTCGGCGCTCTTGCCGTCCTCGACCTCGACGACGCCGTCGGCGCCGACCTTGGCGATGGCCTCGGCGATCAGCTCACCGACATCGGCGTCGTGGTTGGCGCTGACCGACGCGATCTTCTTGTAGTCAGGCTTGCCCTTGCACTTGACCGACATCGCGTCGATCGCTTCGGCCGCGGCGTTGGCCGCCGCGTTGATGCCGCGCTGCAGCTGCACGGGGTTGGCCCCGGCCGCCACGTGGCGGATGCCCTCGGTGAAGATCGCCTGGGCCAGCACGGTCGCGGCGGTGGTGCCGTCGCCGGCCTGGTCGGCGGTCTTCTTGGCGACCTGGTGCACCATCTTGGCGCCCATCGCCTCGAAGGGCTCGGCCAGCGAGACTTCCTTGGCGACGCTGACGCCGTCCTTGGTGACCGAGGGGCCGCCGTAGGACTTCTCGATCACAACGTGCCGCCCGGCGGGGCCCATCGTGCACTTGACGGCCTCGGCGAGGCGGTCAACACCCTTCTTCATCTCGAGGAGGGCGGCGTCGTCGAACATGATCTGTTTGGTGGACATGGTTGAAACTCTCCGATTCGCGTGTGTCGCGGTGAAACCTGTGTGTGGTGTCTCGGGAACATTCGCCGGTCGGCGGTGCTACCAGTGTTCGTCTTTGGCATAGCCGGCCCGCACGAGCGAGTCTCCGGCAACATCGTGATACCAGGCGCGCGCCTGGTCGGTGAAGTACTTCTTCCAATCGCCGACCTCGCCCTGGCGGCGATACTTCGTCGGGTCGGTGCTGTCGTATCCCGCCCTTGTGAACGTCTCGGCCGAGGGCGGCTCACTCTCGGCGGGGTCGAGCCCGAGGAACTCCAGCATCCGATCGCGCTGGGCCTCGGTGTCGGCGTGCAGGTCTTCATAGCGGACCGCGAGCACCTCGCCGTCGAACTCGGGACGTTCGATCTCCCGCGCCGCGCCGGTGTCGCTCCGGTAGCGCCGGTCCCACGTCCCGGCGACGTGCCGCACCCAAGCCTCGTCGCCGAGCAGCAGCTCGGGCTCGCGAACAAACCGCTCGGGGTCTTCCGCGAAGCCGTCGCACAGCCGCAGCAGATGGCCGCTCGCGTCGGCGGGGATGGACGCCTCGATCACCTCGCGTCCCTTGCGGAGCTGATGGAACGTCCAGCTCACCGCGACGTCCCGGCCGTCGCGCAGCACCCAGACGTACCGGGCCCCGGGCATCCAGCAGAGCAGGTCGCTCGGCGTGCGATCGCCGTGCCACGCCGCGTCGGGCTTGTGATCGCGACAGGCCCTGGACACGCACCGCCGCACCATGTCGCCGAACGCTTCTTCGAGCTCGGTACGGATCGGCTCGCGTCCGGTGATCTGCCACGGGATCGACTTGGTCCGGTGCACCGCGTTGTAGATCGTCTCGAAGTGGAACTCGCCGGTGCAGCTCACGGCCGGATGCAGGTTGAGCAGGTTGCTCACCCAGTTGGTGCCGGACCGGGGGTGGCCACGCACGAAGAAGTACCCCGGCCGCGTGGCGGTGGCACTCGTCGTTCGGGTTGGCTCGGTCAGTGTGTGCATCGTGCGTGTGTCGTTACCAGTTCAGGTCTTGGGCATAGCCGGCCGCGATCATCTCTTCGCCGGCGCATTCCTTGATGATGCCGCGGATGTTCTCCGGCAGCACGTTCTCCCACTCCCCCACCGCGCCCTTGCGGTAGAAGCTCTTGCGGTCTTCGCGCCCGAAGCCCGGGCGGGTCTTGGTTGCTTCCGAGGGTGCCTCGGCCAGCGCCGGATCGAGATCGAGAAAGCGGTAGAGCCGTTCGACCTCGCCGTCGAGGTCCGCGTGAAGCTGCTCGTACTTGAGCTCGAGCACCGGCGTGCCCTCTTCCTGCAGCTTGGGCAGCGCCTCGCGAGACGCCCGGCAGATCTGGGCCCAGTGGCCGGCGTGATGACGCACCCAACCCTCGTGACCGAGCAACCCGTCGAGCGGATTGAAGCCGTCCGGGTCGGCCAGGAACCTGGGCCGCGCCTCCGCCCAGCACTCGCGGAACGGCACCGCGATGCCCATCTCCGTGTCCACCCGCATGTGGTGGAACGACCAGCTCACCAGCACATCGCGGACGTCCCGCGTGATGATGATCTGCGGAGCGCCGCGGATCATCGTCCGCAGCGGGTTGGGCGTGCGGTCGCCCAGCCACGTCGCGCCGGGCTTGTCCCGCGTCGAGGCGTAGATCATCCGACGGATCATGGCCTCCGACCCGTCGAGCGCCACCTCACGCAGCCGCGGCTTGGAGCCGAGGAACCAGTAGACATTTGTCAGCTGGTCCACCGCGTTCCGCAGCACCTCGAAGTGAAACTCGCCCCGCACGTTGGCGTGCGGGTGGAGGTTGATCAGGTTCTGCACCCAGTTGGTGCCGCTCTTGAAGCACCCGCACAGGAAGAAGAACCGGCGGAGCGTGCCGCCGTCGCGGATGGTGTAGTGGTTGTCCACCCACCGGTCCGCCGCCGCGAGGCCCTCGGGCCCCACCGGCGGCTCGTGGACGCTGGCCCGGATGTCCTCCGGCACGACACGACGCACCACCGGCCGCAGCATCGAGCGCAGGCCCTCGGGGGTCGCGTTCTTTGCGCTGCGGAGCAGGCGGGTGAGTTGGGTGTCGCGGTGTTCCAGAGCGTTCATGTCCGATCTTGACGTGAAAGGCGTGAGGGATTGATCAGCCGAAGACGCCGAGCAGCTCCGACTCGCGGAGGATCAGGTGCTTGACGCCCTTCACCTCGACCTCGGTGCCGGCGTACTTGCCGTAGAGCACGCGGTCGCCCTTGCCGACGACCGGCTTGGCCCGGTTGCCGTTGTCGAGCAGACGCCCGGGACCGATCGCGACGACCGTGCCCTGGATCGGCTTCTCCTTGCTCGACTCGGGCAGGTAGAGCCCGGAAGCGGTCTTGGTCTCCGGCTCGGCCGGCTTGACAACGATGCGGTCTTCGAGGGGCTTGATTGCCATGATTGAGGATTCCTTCTGGTCTGTGTGACGCGTCCCGCGGACGCGAAGTCAGTCGTGCGATCTGGTCAGAGGGCTGCGACAGGATCGGAGAAGGCTTAGAAGCCCATCCCGCCCATGCCCGGCATGCCACCCATGCCGCCCATTCCACCCATGCCCGGCATGCCGCCGCCCATACCGCCCATGCCACCACCGTGGTCGTGGTCGTGGCCGTGCCCGTCGTCCTTGGGCTCGGGCTTGCTGGTGATGATGCAGTCGGCGGTCAGCAGCACGGTCGCGACGCTCGCGGCGTTCTGCAGCGCGAGGCGGTCGACCTTGGCCGGGGTGATGACGCCCATCTTGATCATGTCGCCGTACTCGGCGGTCAGGGCGTTGTAGCCGTAGGTGGCGCTGGTGCTTTCAGCGACCTTGCCGACGACGACCGAGCCCTTGACGCCCGCGTTCTGGGCGATCGTGTAGAGGGGCACCGAGAGCGCCGCACGGACGATGTCCATGCCGACCGCGACATCGAACTTGAAGCGGCCGATGTCGTCGGCGGTTACTTCCTTGACCTTGCCGAAGACCGACTTCCACTCGCGGCTGGACTCGATCGCGGCACGGGCCTTGATGAAGCTGACGCCGCCGCCGGGGACGATGCCCTCGGCGACCGCCGCGCGGGTCGCGTGCAGCGCGTCCTCGATGCGGGCCTTCTTCTCCTTGAGCTCGGCCTCGGAGGCCGCGCCGACGTTGACCTGCGCCACGCCGCCGGTCAGCTTGGCCAGACGCTCCTGCAGCTTCTCGCGGTCGTAGTCGCTGGTGCTGGCCTCGATCTCGCGCCGGATCTGCTCGATGCGGGCCTTGATGTCCTTGGTCGAGCCGGCACCCTCGATGACGGTGGTGTTGTCGCTGTCGACCTCGATCTTCTTGGCCATGCCCAGGTGACCCAGCTCGATCTTGTCGAGCCCGAGGCCGAGGTCCTTCATGATGGCCGTCGCGCCGGTGAGGACCGCGAGGTCCTCCAGCATCGCCTTGCGGCGGTCGCCGTAACCCGGGGCCTTGACCGCACACACCTGCAGCGTGCCGCGGAGCTTGTTGATCACCAGCGTCGCGAGCGCCTCGCCCGAGACATCCTCGGCGATGATGAGCAGGGGCTTCTTGGCCTCCATCACCTTCTCGAGGAGGGGGACCAGGTCGTTGACGCTCTCGAGCTTGTCCTCGTGGATGAGGACCAGGCACTTGTCAAACTCGACCCGCATGTCGTCGACGTTGGTGCAGAAATTGGGCGAGAGGTAGCCGCGGTCAAACTGCATACCCTCGACGACCTTGACCTCGGTCTCGCGGGTCTTGCCCTCTTCGACGGTGATGACGCCGTCCTTGCCGACCTTGTCGAAGGCGTCGGCCATGATCTTGCCGACCTCTGGGTCGTTGTTGGCGCTGATGGTCGCGACGCTCTGGATGTCGCTCTTGCCCTTGACCGGCACCGACTGCTCGTTGATCGAGCCGGCCGCGGCGGTCACGGCGAGCTTCATGCCGCGAACGAGCGCGTTCGCGTCAACCCCGGCCGCGATGTGGCGGAGACCCTCGCGGAAGAGCGCCTCGGCGAGCACCGTCGCGGTCGTGGTGCCGTCACCGGCCTCGTCGGAGGTCTTGCTGGCGGCCTCCTTGACGAGCAGAGCACCCATGTTCTCCGCCTTGTTGCGGAGCTCGATCTCCTCGGCGACCGAGACGCCGTCCTTGGTGACCGTCGGGCCGCCCCAGGACTTGTCGAGGACCGCCGTCCGGCCCTTGGGGCCGAGGGTCGATTTCACCGCCCGGGAGAGTTTCTCCACCCCGGCAAGCAGGGCGTGGCGGGCATCAACGTCGAAGGTGAGTTCTTTGACTGCCATGGTCGAGGGCTCCGTGTCTGTGTGCGGCCGGCGGCATATCGCCGGCCAAAGTGTCTATCTGCGGGAATCGAGTCTGGTCTGGTCCGGATCTGGCCCGGACGGGTTCACGTGGGCCGGGAAACCCCGGCAGAATCTCTGGATGACGCGTCACCGATCGCCACGAGCGCGAACGATGAGCACCAACACTGTGGCAAGCCGGATGCCAGACCAACCACCCGGTCCGGCTCCGCCAGACGCCAAAGCACCCCCGTCGGCCCGACCCAACTGGCAGGAGCGACGTCGCACCCCGATGACATCTGCCGAACTGGCAGGCCGCGGGCGAGCGATCGCGAGGACGGCGACCGGCGGCCGCCATCAACCCGCAAGACCGCCCCGCAACGGCACGACACCGCCACCGAGACCCGCTATCATCCGGGCTCTGTCAGGAGGTCGGAACATGCTCGCGACGATCGCGACCGTCGATATTCAGTCCTACCTGCCGCTGGGGATCCTCATCGGCATGGCGGTCACTTTTGCCGTGGCCAACGTGGTGCTCTCGAAGCTGATCGGCCCGAGCCGTCAGGGCCTGTCGAAGGGCATCGCCTACGAGTCGGGCATGAACCCGGTGGGCACCGCCCGCAAGCGGTTCAACGTGCGGTTCTATCTGATCGCCATGGTCTTCCTGCTCTTCGATATCGAAGTCATCTTTCTGTACCCCTGGGCGACCACGTTCCCGAACCTCGAGGCGAACACAACCGAAGGGTTGGTGTGGCTCGGAAGAATCCTCTTCTTCCTCCTGACCACGATCGTGGCGTACCTGTACGGATTCCGCAAGGGCGTCTTCCGGTTCGATTGACCCGGTCTCCCGCCCGCGAAACGCCCGACGCCGCGCCGACGCGCCACCCACGCCCGCGTGGGGCGACCCGCACCCCCGGTACCATGCTCGCATGACGACGCACGCCGACAGTCCGCCGACCGCGCCCGCCCGGCCGCCGGTGCGACGCCGCGCGTCGACAGGGGCCCGGGTGCTCGCCGGGGCCGGGGCCGTCGGCGGGCTCACCGTCCTCGGGCTCGCCGCGTGGATCACCCCCGACGCCGCCGGGCACGGCACCCACACCCAACTCGGCCTGCCCGACTGCGCGTGGGCCCAGGCGTTTGACAAGCCCTGCGCCACCTGCGGCATGACCACGTCGTTTTCCTACGCCAGCCACGGCGACCTGCTCGGCTCGGCCGCCACGCAGCCGTTCGGGTTTCTGCTCGCCGTGATGACGGCTGCGGGGGTCTGGGGCGCGGGTCACGTCGCCGCGACCGGCTCGATGATCGGCGTCGCAGCGGCGCGTCTGCTCAACGCCAAGGTGCTCTGGGGCTCCGTCGCCCTGCTGCTGATCGCGTGGGCATACAAATTCGTCACCTGGACCGGCTCTACCGGAGGACTCTGACCATGCGGGACCGTTACCCCATATCCATCCGACCGAGCGGCCCGCGCCGCCCCGTTCACGCCGCACGCCTCGCCGTGCGCTGCGTCGCCGCGCTCACCGTCACACTCTTGCTCACCGGGTGCGCGGTCGGCTACCTCATCGGTGGGATGGCGTCCTCGGCCGAGCGAACCGGCTCGACAACGTTTGAGCCCGAGTACACAGGCCTCGAAGGAAAGACCTACGCCGTCGTCGCGTGGGCCGACCGCTCGACCCAGTCTCAATATCCCGCGCTTGTGCCCAACCTCATCCAACGCGTCGATCTCAGGCTCGCCGAAGAGGCGAACGCCAGCGGCCACGTCCCCGGTGACGAGGTCACCCAGTATCTCGCCAACCACCCGCAGTGGGTCGCATGGCCCCGCAGCCGCCTCGCCGATGAGCTCGACGTTGACCGGATCGTCCTCGTCGAGATCAACGAATTCCGCACCAACGAGCACGGCAACGAGTATCTGTGGGACGGGCTCGCCTGGGCGACAGTCTCGGTCGTCGAACGCGGCTCGAGCGGCTCGGACGCCGAAGCCTTCCGCAAGGAAATCCGGGTCCGTTTCCCCGATGCCCGCGGCTATGGCCCGAGCGAGATCAGCCGCGACGGCATCACATCCACGCTGCTCAAGCGCATCATCGACCGCGCCGCGTGGCTCTTCTACACCCACGACGAGCCCAACGCCATCAAGTACTAAAGACCCGTGGAGATCGGCATGCCCCCCCGCCTCAACCGCAAGCCCGTCAAACCGATCACCGTCGCGGCGTGTCTCGCGCTCGCCGTTGCCGCGACACTCGCCGGCTGCAACATCGCCGGCCCGGCCTTCTACTTCCTGCACGGGCCGGAGAAGATTCCCCGCCTGTACGAGCTCGACAAGGAGCGGCCCACCGTCATCTTCATTGACGACCGCGCCATGAACATCCAGCGGACACCCACACGCGAGCGTATCGCCGCCGCCGCCGAGCGATCGCTCCTGGACAACGGCGCCCTCGTCCGCGTGATCGATTCCCGTTCCGCGGCCGCCATCGTCACCAACGAACCGCGCGGCGAGCTCATGGCCATCTCCGAGATCGGCCGCGCGGTCGGCGCCGAGGTTGTGATCTACGTCACGCCCGACGTCTTCGCGCTCAGCACCGACGGACAGACCTTCGAGCCCATCGCCCGCCTCCGGGTCAAGGTTCTCGACGCGGTCAGCGACGCACGCCTCTGGCCCGAAACTCGCGAAGGGCACCTCCTCAGCGTCTCGGCGTCACGCAAACAGGGAGGCAACCCGTCCGGTGCCGCGGAGATCCGAGAGGCCGAGGACAAGTTCGCCGATCTGGTAGGCCTCCGCCTCGCACAGATGTTCTACTCGCGCGAGGCGGAGACCGTGTCCGACGAGCGGGATCGGTAAGCCCGTCGTGGCGCATCACATCGTGCACGTGATCGATCCGGCGGGACCCGCGTCATCCGTTCGCGCAGTCTGCGTGCGGGACGCCGCCGCCGATATCGGCGTACTCGCGTGCGCCGAAGCGGTCCGTGCCCGACCCACCGACCGGCACACGGTCATCATCGTCGGCACCAGAGCCACCGCCCGCCACGCCGTGCAGATTGGGCTCGGCTCAACCGACGCCGAGACGCACATCGCACCGGCCATGCTCGGCCACGGCGTGCTCGGGTTCCGCAGCCTTCGTGCCCTACTCCGCTCTCTCGGACCGATCGACGTGCTCCAGCCCTGGAGCCAGCGTTCGCACAAGGCGTGCTCACTCGCCGCCGGCACGCGGATCCCGACCGCTCCGGTCCCCACGAGCACTTTGCCTTCGTTCACGCCGCCTTCCCCCGAAGCGGCGGCCGACACGCGGGAACGGCTCGGCGTGCCCGACGACCTCCCGCTGGTTGCGCTGCTGTGCGACCCCACACACCATGCCGACCCCAAGCGGTTCGTCTACATGGTCGGCACGCTTCAGGTCGCGGGATACCCGGTCGCAGGGCTTGTCGATCGGCGTGCCGGTCATACTGCCCGCGCACGCCGCTTCCATGCAGAGTCGGGGGTGGCCTGGCGGGTGCTCATGCCGTCCGACCCGACCGCTTCGCTGCTGCACGCCTGCGACATGGCGGTGGTGCTGCCGCCGCCGGCGCACCAGCCGCTCCGGGAACACGAGGCTGCGTGGGTTCGCTGGTCGGTTCTGCGCGCGCACCTGCTGGGTGTGCCGGTGATCGGGGCCGGCGAGTGGTTGCCCGAAACGATGCTCGCGGCAGACGCTCTCGATCGCGAGGAGATCTTCCAACCCTGGGACAGCTCGCTCCGTGACATGCTCCGCAGGCTCATCTCGCTTGCGGACGATCCCGCCAGCCGCCGCCGCATCGCCGCCGCCGTACAGACCGCGGCCGCGGAAGTCGCGACAAGCACGAACTACGCCGATGACCTCGAACAACTCTGGCACGCCGCGGCCACACGCTCGAAGCGAGCACCGCAGACCGTCTCCAACTAGACCCGCTCTCCGCTCTCGCGCGGACCCGCTCGACGGCGAGCAACCCACTCAGCCGTGCCGGCGTTCGAACTCCCGAAGGAACTGCACAAACGTCTCGCAACCCTCGGCCGGGAACGCGTTGTAGATGCTCGCCCGCATGCCGCCGGTCGAACGGTGGCCCTTGAGGTTGTCCATGCCGGCCTCGAGCGCCTCGGCAAGAAACAGCTTGTCGGTCTCGGGGCTGGGCGTGCGGAAGACCACGTTCATGAGCGAGCGGCTGTCCTTTCGCGCGGGCGTCGTGAAGAACTCCGTCGCGTCGAGCGCGTCGTAGACCACCTTGGCCTTCGCCACGTTCCGCTGCTCGATCGCCGCGAGACCACCCTGCCGCAGGATCCATTTGAACACCAGCCCCACCACGTAGATCGGGAAGACCGGAGGGGTGTTCGGGCGCGATTCCTTCTCGGCGAACACCTTGTAGGACATGAGGCCGGGCAGCGGGCGGGGAGCTCGCTCCAGCAGGTCCTTGCGGATGATCACCAGCGTCGTGCCCGCGGGGCCCAGGTTCTTCTGTGCACCCGCGTACACCAGACCGTACTTGGTAATGTCGATCGGGCGCGAGTAGATGTCGCTGCACATGTCGCACACCAGCGGCACGCCTTTCGGCGTCTCGGGCACGTAGTGGTACTGCGTCCCGCGAATGGTGTTATTGCTCGTGTAGTGGAAGTACGCCGGCCGATCGGAGAACTTCAGCTCGTTCTGACTCGGGACGAACTCGTAGTTGGTCGGCCCGCCGTCAAAGGCGAGGTGCGCTTTGCCGTAGAGCTTGCATTCGGCGGCGGTGTGCTTGGCCCAGTGCCCGGTCACCGCGTAGTCGGCGGTCCCACCCTGCTCGAGCAGGTTGGCCGGGATCAGGTGGTTCTGGGCCGTCGCGCCGCCGGTCATGAACAGCACCGCGTAGTCGTCGCCGATATTCCCCACCTCGCGGCAGTCGGCGATTGCCTCGGAGAGCACCCGGTCGTACACCTTCGCCCGGTGCGAGTGTTCCATGATGCCCATGCCGCTGCCGTCGATGTTCCAGATGTCGTGCTGCACCTGGCGGAGCACGTCCTCCGGCAACACGCCCGGGCCGGCAGAGAAGTTGAGGATTCGATCGGTGGCTGTCGCGGTCATGGGTCTGTTCCTTCCATAGCCCACCGCGATCGCGCGGTGGTGTGCAACGTCATTCCTGAACTGCTCTATCCGGCCGTCTTCGCCGCGGACCGACCGGCGCGGACCGTCGGCGTCACTTCCGGCCCGTTGACGCGGTTCTCGAACCGTCCGGTCTCCAGAAACACCGAGACAATCCGCACAGCTTCTTCCGCCACGGCCATCTGCGCCTGATCGGTCGAGGCTCCGCAGTGGTGCGAGCCGTACACGCCCGGGAGGCGGATCAGCGGGTCGGAGAACACCCGGTCCGCCGGCGCTGGCTGCTCGGGCCAGACGTCAAGACCGCACCGCACCCCCCGCTCGCGCACCGCCCGCGACAACGCCTCGGCGTCAACCACCGGACCCCGCGCCGTGTTGATGAAATACGCACCGCGCTGGAGTCTGTCGAAGAACGCTGTGTCGCACAGGCCCCGCGTCTGGTCATTCAACGCCACGTGCACGCTCACCGCATCCGCGCTTTCCGCGAGGGTGAACAGGTCCTCCCGCGAGGTCCCCCACCACTCCGCCCCAATCTCCGCGGCCCGGGCCGCGGTCATGCTGCGCGACCAGACGTGGATCTTCATCCCGAACGCGCTAGCGCGCTGCGCAAGTTCTTTCCCGATCGCCCCCAAGCCGACGATGCCGAGCACACGCCCTTTCAGGCCGCGGGCCTTGCCGTACCCCTTCTTGTCCCAGTTGCCCGCCCGCAGGTCGTTGAACTGATCGGGAAGCCGTCGGTCGCAACAGAGCAGCAGCCCCATCGCCAACTCCGCCACCGCCACCGCGTTCATTCCCGGGCAGTTGCAGACCGCGACCCCCTTGGCCGACGCGGCCTCGCAGTCGATGTTGTCGTACCCCGACCCCGCGCGAATGATCAGCCGCAGCGAGTCGCCCGCGTCGATCGCCGCCTTGTTGAACTTGGTCGATCGCACGATCACGACGCCCGGATTGTGAGAGGCCATCGCCCCCGCGAGGTCCTCAGCACGCAGGCCGGGCTCAGAGACAACCTCGCAACCGAGAGCCGTCAGCGCGTCGATGCCCTCCCGCTCAAACGCATCAGCGATCAGTACCTTCACGTGCGGCCCCTTCGTTCAAGCCCCGGTGACGACCGCCCAACAGGGTGTCGGCACCGGGTTCCCGGGAAAGGATAGGGTCGGTGCCGGAGGCCCCGCAAGCCGACCGCTCCGCCCATTTCACGTGCCGAACGCACCCCTCAGCACCAGATGTATGCCCTTCGGTCCGGTCTGAGCCCGATCAGGGCTGGCCCGTGTTGATCGGCTCACCGCCGAAGTCGATGCCCTGAAGCCCGCCCCGGGTGAAGTTGTACCGGGCCGCGAGTGCATCCCCGCCCGGATCACGCGGCGGCACGTACCACGCGTCATTCGGATTGGGGTCGTAATCGATCAGGTAATCCGCCTTGCTCGGGTTTCTGGGCGTCCAGCCGAGATTCGCATCGATCGTGCGCGACACGTTGCCCGAACCGTCAAACATCAACAGCGGTTCGCGAGCTTCCGGATCGAGGAAGTAGTACTGACTCCGCCCGTAGTGGCGGGCGAACTCGTCGTACATGTGGACCTTGCCCGAGGGGAACTGCACATCACCGATCTTGAGGTTGCCAAGGTCGGCGTTGCCGGGGATCGAGTAACTGTTGAATCGCCGGTTGAAGTGCTGGATCCGCCTCGCAGCGTTCCCGCCGCCGAGGAGCTTGATCGAACTGCTCTGGTACCGATCGTACGAGGCGACGACGGGACGGTACGACGAGCTGTACGGCCAACGCTTGTTCGTTGATGACGGGTCCGGCTGGAACGGCTCCCACACGCCGTTGTCGAAGTTGTTCCGGGGATCGTCCTGCCAGTTCAGCCGAGGCTTGTCCTCAGGGCAGGCAACCATCTTTTCCGGCACACGCTGGGCCAGATAGTCGTTGACCACCAGGTGTGTGTAATAGACGTGCGGGATCCAGGAGTTGATCTTCGGGATGTCCTCGCGGTTGCCACGCCGACGGAGGATGTCAACCGCCTGTGCCGCCGCGGCTTCTGTCGCGTTGCCGTACGGCCCGTCAAGATCGTCGTAGTCGGTCTGCCCGACCGTGCTCACCGACCACGTGAACGCAAAGATGCGGTCCTCGAAGTCGGCCGAGTAGGTGCCGGCCGCGGTACCGAACTGCCGAATGTTGGACTGGCACACCGTGAGCTTGCCGGACCGCCGGGCCTCGCCCAACGCCGGCAGCAAGATGCCGATCAGGAGTGCGATGATCGCGATGACCACCAACAACTCGATCAGCGTGAACGCCCCGGCTCGACGCGTGGTTGTGTGCTGCATGTCGTTGATCTCCTGATGCCCGCAGCAGAACGCCGCCAGCAAGCTCTGGAACCTGACATCGGCAGAATACCACAATTCGCTCGAACCGCAAAGCCGTCAGCGGAGCCCCCGCAAACGCGACAGAGCCCGCACCCGTGGCCCGGCCGCCTCCCCTTGCCCCGGCTCTTCCCCAGCCTCGGCCCCTCCCGCCGGTTCCAAGACCTCCGCACCGTCCGCGGATTCGAGCGAGGGAACGACCCCGTCCCCCACCGCATCCAGTGCCGCAGGATCGTCCGCGCCCTCCGCTGCCACCGGTGATGAATCACCGGCATCCGGACCCGTCACAACCCCCACCTGCCCAGACACCGCCTTCGCTTCCCGAGCCGCAAGCCACCGACCCACCGGCCCGGAGCCCAGATCGAGCTGCTGGAAAACCACGTACCCACCGAGCCCGGTCAGGGTGACCAGAGCCAGAACGGACCACACCGCGGTCCACCGCTTCGACCGGCGCAGATCGCGCCGAAGCCGGAGCTCTCGTATCCCCTCGTCTCCGAGATCCTCCGAGATCTCGATTCGATCCGTCGGTGACACGCCGTCTGCATCGCCGGCCCGTGCCATCGAATCACGCTGATCCAACGGCGTTGCGGGCGCAGGCTGGTCCGAGCCGGTTTGCCTCCTCGCCGCCGGAGCAGTGCGGCCGGGCAGCGGCCGCACTTCACCCAGCCCGAGCGCCTGCCGATCCTCAAACTTCCCAAACTCCGCGCCGCAGGACGTGCAGTCCCTGCTCTCCGGATCGACTTTCGCCTGACAACTGTGGCAGATCCCCAGCCGGTGTGCCACCCCCGGGCACCACCGCGCCAGCATCCAGAACTGCTTGGTGGTCGGCCCGCGCACGGCCGTATCCGCCCGAACGGTCCCCCGTTCGATCAAATGCATCAGCGTCGCGTAGTTGCACCCCGGCCGGAACGGCTGCGACTCGATCCGCACAAACCACGGCCCCATCGCGTTCTGCGTGGCCTGCCGCGACAGCGGATCAAACCGCCCGCCGCAACTCTCACACGCCGCCAGACTCCGGCTCCTCGCACCGCAATACGGGCAGATTGTCAGCCGGGGCTGCGGCGTGGGCGGGACCGGAGATGACGGTGATGGCGTCGTGTTCATGGCTGCCTTGAGGCTCGTGTACACCATACCAGCCTGCTGTGGCCGTGGTTGACCGGCTCGACCTCGTCGGCTTGGATGCTGGTATGAATCCCCACACCACCGCCGGCGGTCGCTGCCTCCTCATCGGTCTTCTTCTCGTTACGGGGTGCAACAACGGCGGTTCCACCTCGACAAACCCCTTCGACGGGCTCGACCGCGCAGACCGATACGCGGCCGGGAGCGGGCGAGTGGCCCCGAGGGCCGGCGCTCCGCTCTCGATCGACGGCCAGCCGGTGGAGTGGGCGGACGTCAGCGACCGACTCGCCGAGGCCGCGGGCGCCGTCGTCGTCGAAGAAGTCGCCCTCGACCGGGTCATCCAGCGCGAGGCCGCGGCCCGCGGCATCCAGATCACACAGGACGACCTCGACCGCGAACGCCAGTGGCTTGCGCGCGCAGTCGACCAGGGTTCCCGCACCTCGGGCACCGATCCCGCGATCCTCGTCAGGGAGATACGACAACGCCGCGGCCTCGGCCCCGAGCGCTTCGCCGCACTCCTCCGGCGCAACGCCGCGCTCCGCGCCATGGTCCGAGGCACCGTGGAGGTCAGCGCCGAGCAGGTCGAGCGTGCCTGGCGCACCCAGCACGGCGAGCGGGTCCGCGTCCGCATCATCATCTCGCCGTCCATGACCGATGCGCAGAACCTCCGGTCGCAGGCCCTCGCCGCCGGGAGCAACGAATACACCTTCGCCAAGCTCGCCGAGACCTACTCCACCGACAACTCCGCCCCGCTCGGCGGACTCATCGAGCCATTCAGCACCGAAGACCCCGCCTACGAGGAGACCGTCCGCCGCGTCGCGGCAAGCCTGCAGCCCGGAGAGATCGGCCCCGTCGTCGCGACCCGCAACGGGCACGCCGTGATTCTCCTGACCGACCGCATCCCGCCGGATGGCGTTACGCTCGAACAGGCCAGGGAACGCCTGCGTGAACAGATCACACTCCGCCAGGAACGCATCAGCATGGACCAGCTCGCCAACCAACTGCTCAGCACCGCCCACGTCCGGGTCCTCGACCCCGCGCTGTCATGGTCGGTCGAGGCGGGCCGTGGGAAGTGAGCCACGCCAACTCCCCGGCCCGGTGACCCGCGTTCTCGCGGCCGCGGGGCATCTCGCGATCTGGGTCGGCCTCTACTTCGCCGCCGCGTACGCCAGCGCCGCGATCCTCCTCGGACGCACCGTGCAACTCGACCCCCTCGCCGCCGCGTTCTGCGCGGGCGTCGGGCTCTACCTGCTCGACCGACTGAAGCTCCGCGACGACCTGCTCGACCCGGCCGACCTCGTAGCCGACGAGCGGCGGCACAGATTCCTGCGCGCGCGCCGAAAGCTCCTCCGCACGACCGCCTGGGTCGTGCTCGGGCTCGGGACGATCCTCGTCGTCGCGATCCATCCGGCCAATGTTGTGCTGCCCCCGATCGGCGTGCTCGGCGTGCTCGCCTACAGCCGCCCCAGGAAGTCCCGCCGCAGGCCCAAAGACTTGCTCGTCCTCAAGAACCTCATGCCGGGGTGCGCGATCGGCGGGCTCGGTGTGATCCTCGCGGTGCAGTCACCCGTGCACGCATCCCGGCTCTACGGCACCCCTGTGGGCGCCGAGGCGTTCACGTTCGCTCTCGCGGTGTGCGTGTCGCTGGTGTTGCTGATCGCCGCCGACGCGATGCTCTGCGACCTCGACGATATGGCCGCCGATCGGCACGCCAAGACCTCAACACTCCCGGTCTGGCGCGGTGCGAACGCGACGTGGCGGGTCGCGCTGCTCGCCCACGCGGTGGCCGGCGTGCTCGCAGTCTGTGTCGGCTGGAGGCACGGCCTCGCGATCGGCGCGATCGTCTGGGCCCTGACCAACCTCGGCCTGACGACGCTCCTCCGACTCGCCAGGCCCGGACAGGTCCGCGACCTCATCGACCTGCGGCTTCCCGCCGCGACGCTTCTGGTCTATCTCCTCGACAGGCTGACCTAGCACCCGCCGGTGCCGAGCCGGATGCGGCGAGAACCGCTGCGCGTCACCCTAGCGGGCGTACTCGATCGCGCGGGTCTCGCGGAGCACCGTGACCTTGATCTCGCCCGGGAAGGTCATCTCGTCGGCCACCCGCTTGGCGATGTCGTGGGCGATGAGGAACGCCTCGTCGTCGCTCAGCCGGTTCGCGTCGATCATGACCCGCACCTCGCGCCCCGCCTGGATCGCGTGCGCCTCGTTGACACCCTTCATCGACATCGCGATGTCCTGCAACTGGTTCAGCCGCTGGATGTACCGCTCCATGCTCTCGCGCCGGGCACCGGGCCTCGCGCTCGAGACCGCGTCGGCCGCCATCACGATCGGCGTGTAGAACGTCGTGGACGGGATGTCGGCGTGGTGACCGCCGATCGCGTTGAGCACCGCCTCGTCGCGCTCGCCGTGCTGGCGGGCAAAGTCCATACCGATCTTCGGGTGCCCGCCCTCCATCTCGTGGTCCATCGCCTTGCCGATGTCGTGGAGGAACCCGCACCGCCTCGCCAGGCGGCCGTCCAGCCCGAGCTGCTCGGCGATGAGCTGGCTCAGGAACGCCACCTCGACCGAGTGCCGCAGCACGTTCTGCCCGTAGCTCGTCCGGTAGTGCAGACGACCCATCGCGTCGACGATTTTGGGGTGCAGCCCTCGCGTGTTGACCTCGAGGGCGGCCTCCTTGCCCGCTTTGGTGATCTTCTCGGCGATCTCCTCGCGGGTCTTCTCGACAACCTCCTCGATCCGCGTCGGGTGGAGCCTGCCGTCGGCGACCAGCTTCTCGAGCGACTCGACCGCGATCGCCTGACGCACCTTGTCAAAGCAGCTCACGATGATCACGCCCGGCGTGTCGTCCACGATAATGTCGACGCCCGTCGCCCGCTCGATCGCCCGGATGTTCCGGCCCTCGCGCCCGATGATCCGCCCCTTCATGTCGTCAGAAGGAATCGTCACCGCCCGGACCGTCGAGTCGCTGGTCACCTCGGTCGCGAGCCGCTGGATCGCCATCAGGGTGATCTCGGTCGCCTTGTCCTTGGCGTCGTCCTCCGCCTGGCGGACCACGTTCTGCACGACCTTCGCGACCTCGTACCGGTTCTCTTCCTCAACCCGCTTGAGCAGCATCTCCAGCGCCTGGTCCTGGCTCATCTTGGCCACCGCGTGCAGGGCCTCGGTCTGTTTGCGGACCAGTTCCTCGGTCTCCTGCTCCTTCTCCGCGATCAGCTCCTCACGACTCCGGAGCTTCTCCTGCTGCTTGTCGAGCGCAGACTCGCGCTTGGTCAGCGAGCTTTCCTTGTCGTGAAGCACATCCTCCCGCTTGCCCAGCCGCCGCTCGGTCTCCCGGAGTTCGTCACGCGAGGCCTTTACCTCCGCGTCAAGCTTCTCCTTGCGTTCAAGCGCTTCGCGTTCGGCCTCGAGCCGCACCCGCTCCGCGGCCGTCTTGGCCTCGGCCTCGGCCTGCTCGATAGTCTGCCGTGCCTGGTCCTTCGCGCTCGCCAGCGCTCTTGCCGACAGCGTCTTCGCGATGAGCAACCCCGCCGGGACGCCCAGCACAAGGCCGATGAGAATGAATCCGACGATCGCTCCGGCACTCGCCGCCGCGAGGGTGATTGACGCAAGCATCATGCGCGCCGTCCTTTCCGTGGCTGCGCATGCCATCGCGCAGCCGGGCGTGCTGCTCCGTGCGCGGGTGGCGGTGGCTGTCGCTGCGTGTCAGATCAACTTCCCGTCGAACACCCCGAACCGATCGGCTTCACGCCGAGGGTGAATCGATGCATCCCCGTTTTGTCGCCGCCGGGCCGCGCGAGCAATCTCACGCCCCCGACCGCGTTGTTCCTGCCCTCGCCGATGTCCGAGCATCTCGAGAGCCACTTCTCCAAAGAACGTGTGCAGCGTCCTGACTCCAACAGCAAATACAGCAACAACGCCGCGTTGGTCCCGCGGTGGTGCAGGTGGGTTTGTCTCGCGCCCGGCCCGTCCGGGCGAACAGTCAGAGTTTAGTCTCTGCAAAGTTCGAGACGCGCCCGTATTCGCTCGCCATGGCATTGTAGGAACATGTTCGGCTAGGCAGCCTCGGATTTCCCTTGGCTCTCGAGCATCCGCGCCACCACCCCGCACACCTGCGAGATCACGAAGTCGCGGTGGGCGGGATTGAACCCGAACTCAAACGCCACGCCAAGGTGTACCTGCTGCATGCTGTCGATGTGGCTGTGCACCACCCGGCCGGTCAACGCGAGCGGGGCGACAGACTCCTCCCCGAGCGAAACCCGAAGCCAGAGGTGCCGGAGCCGGTCCAGCCCGGACGACTCCGACGAATCGACCGTCAGCCCGAGACCGCCACCCGACAGGTTGACGAGATTCGCCTCAAACCGCGGCCCGACCATCGGGAGCAACTGCGGCTGAGTCGGCGGAGGCCCCACCGGCTCGCGCTGGTACCGCGCCAGATCCCTGGCGAACGCCTCGTTGGCAACCTCCGCCGCGCCCACGGTCGTGGGATCGAGCAAGGGCCAACACTCGACCCGCGGCAGATCCACCCCCACCGTGCTCGCGCGGTAGTAGCTCCGACGTGAACACCGGCTCACTTCTTCGGGCATCGCGAGCCGGAGGCGGTCGTCGTTGCCGACCTGCAGCACCGAGGTCTCAAACATCCACCGGTTCTGCCCGATGCTCATCGCCCCGATCAGCGCCGCGCCCGGCTCGATCCGGATCGACCGCCCGAACGCCGCAGGCTGCGACACCTCGATCTCATTGTCGTTCAGACGGAGGATCTTGACGCGCCAGATCAGATCGCCCGAGGCCGACTCGGTCTGCCCCGGCCTCGCCAGCGAGATCTCCAGCGCGCCGCTGCGCTCGTAGATCTGCCAGAGACAATCGCGCCATCGATTCGTGCGGGACCGGTTTGCGGGCATGGTCATTCCCTCCTGACAGGCTCAAACCTGCCATCGAGCGGATCAACCGTCACATTGACTGATGAGCACCGAGCCAACGCGAGGAGTCTGCCGGTCTGCCGCTTGTGCGGCATGGTGCAAATCCGGCGCGTCCGAGAACCGGCCTACGCCGTCCGCGAGCCCGCGCCCCGGAGCGAATCCAGTATCTCGCGAGCCCGGGACTGTTGTGCGCCGTCCAGCGTCCGCCCGCCGAAGCGAATCACGTAATACAACTCAGAAAGCTCCGCGACGAGCGAGCCGACCTCGCCGCGCTCCTCCCCAATGGTCTCACCCCAGGAGTGCGGCGGCTGCCAGTCCGGCTTGCGGAACCCCTCTCTCGCAAGCGTGGTCAGCATGTCCTGATAAATCGGGTTGGCCGCGACTCTCGCCCGGGCATCGGCGTCGGCGATCCGCCGCGGGATCCTCCTGGGCCTCGTAGACAACCACGCGCGCCACCGCCGCGCGAGCACCGAAGCGAGATACGCAACAATCAGCACACCGACGATCCCTGCGAAGATCTTCACCGCCAGGACCGCCACCTCGAACAGCGACGCCTTCCGCAGGGCACCAAGCCACTCGTTGGCCCTCTCCGTCAGCGACTGCGCCCGAGGCGAATCCAGCGAGAGCAACTCCGCACGGCTCCCTCCATCGAACGAGACAATCGAGTTCACCCACGCGTAGTTGAGTGTGTCCAAAAACCGCCCCGCCCTCGCGAGCAGGCCCTGCGGCGGTGCGTGCAGCACCGCCAGCTCCGAGGGCGGCGTCGCGTCGTAGGTGCTCCACCAGCCCGGCTCACCCTGCGCTTCCACCCACGCGTGAGCGTTGCTCTCGCGGACCACGTAGGAATGCGTTGCGCGATTGAACTCGGCCGCGAGATAGCCCGTCATCACGCGCGCCGGAATCCCCACACTCTGGCACAACGCCGCGAGCCCCGCGGCGTAGTGCTCGCAGTGCCCGCGATCGGCCTCGGTCAGGAACCACTCGATCGGCTCGGCCCCCGGTGGCGGCGGCGGTTCTCCGAGGCTGTACGTGTAGTTGTCCCAGAAATGGCGACGGAACGCCCGGATAGCCTCCTCGTCGTCTGCAACCGGGCGGCGGTCCGGATCGGGCTCGATCCCCGCGTCCCGGAGGATCTCCGCCGCGACCCTGGCGACCACCGGAGAATCCCACGACGCCGGACGGCGGTCATACCGACGTCGAAACTCCGCCTCCCTGCGTGCCGACCGCACCGTGTACCGAAACGTCCCGCCCTGAGAGCTGACCATGACCGTCGCGTCCCGGTCGAGATACGCGACCTCGCACGGATCCATGGGCGTAATCTTGATCGGACGCCAGATCGTGAACAGATACGAGAAGTCGGCCGGTGTCGCCAGAAGCGTGATCTCCTGGAACACGCCCCCCTCACCGGCGGGCGACCCGAGGGGGAAGGCCTGCTCCGGCACGACATCCTGCCGCTTTCCCACCACGTCGGGACCACCGGAGCTAAACCACGTGCCTTCCCCGTACTGGTCAAGGGCGGCTCCACGCAGATACTGCACGGCACCCTGCCCGCCCATCGGCTCGCCCTGCGCATCACGCAACGTCAGATGCAGCACCGGACGCCGCGACGTCGAGATCGTCCCGCCGCTCCCGACACGAACCCGATCAGAAAACGCGACGACGCGGCCCACCGACGGATTGCCGAGCCTGCTGATCTGCCGCAACCCGGCCCCCCGCGGCACGACCACAAACACAAACGCCGCCACCATCAGACCGAGCACGATCGCGACGCCGCTCGTCCGCCGCAACGACACGCCCGCACCGGTCCCCGCGACAGCCCGCACCTTCACCGCCGGACCACGATCGGGCACGCCCTTCCCTGCCAGCCGCTCGGCCTTGCTCAGCGCGATCCGCAGTTGCAGATGCATCGCCGCGAAGGCCAGAAGCGGCAGGTAGCCGATCGTCAGCACCCCAACCAGCAACCCGTTGCTCACAATCACCGCGGCAAGCGCCAGGAAGATCGAGTAGGCCAGCAGCTGCGCATCGTCTCCGGCGTGCCGCCTGTCGAACAGCTTCACCACAATCATCCATGTCACAAACGCGGCGAACTGGTGAACACCCAGCCCCTGCGCGAGCGTCGCGTTCAGCGTGTACACCAGCACACCGAGCGTGGCCAGTCCCCCCATCCACCGGGGCAGTCTCAGGCCGACCAGCGGCGATGTCGCCAACAGGCCCACCGCTCCGAGCAGGATCGCCAGCGCCTGCATCCCCGGCGCAGGCGATGCCGCCGCGTACGCCAGCAGCGAGATCGCGCAGCACGCCAGCAGCGCCCGGGCCCGTGGTGCCGGGGCAGTCACGCGACACGCTCCGGCCGAGCCGCAACACCGTCCACATTCGTCCGCACAGCGCCGGAGTCCAGCGTCACCAATCTGCCCGGAAGCCGGTTCCCGGCGCCCCGGTTCCGATCGATGGCACCATCGCCGTGAGGCCGCACGGTCACCACGAGTTCCCGCGGCCCGGGCTGCGGCAGCCCCGCCCGGTCCTGCGGCTCGTCCGCGGTCGCGTCCGCCTCGAGCGAGGCGAGACGCGACAGCGCGTTGCGCAGTCCCACCCGGCCCGAAGCCGGGAGCGTGTGCAGGTTGTACTCCGGGCACAACAACCCGACGATGAAGCCCCGCTCGATCGCGAGTTTGAGCACGCCCGCCGCGAGCCCGATAGTCGCCTCGGTCTCCTGCGCATCCGCAGCACCGGAGAGATGAAGCCGGACCCACAGCCGCGTCGGTGCCGGCAGCGCGTTCTGCAGCACCACCAAGTCTCCCACGCGCGCACTCGCCCGCCACGAGATCGACCGCATCGAATCGCCCGGCACGTACTCCCTCACGCCGTAAAAGTCGCCCGTGTTGTCACCGATCCGCCCTGTAGACCCGTCCCGGCCCGACCCGGCGCCAACATCCTCGAGCACGCGCGGATCCAACGTCGACGGCGCCGGATACACCAACGCCGTCCGGTGCTGCGCAAACCGGAGACTCTTGGTCGCCAGCCCGAACGGGAACCCCGACGCGACAATCACATCCGTAAATTCCGGCTTGCCGCGCCGCGTCGCCAGCGGCCGCGCCTCGGCCACCACCGACTGCCCCGGTCGCACGCACGTCACAAACGCAACCGGCCTGGTGACACACCGCCGCCACGGCGTCCGCACCCGACGCCGACGCGAGGGTTCGCGCTCCGAGATCGTCAGCCCGAACACCGGCGCAAGCCAGTTCGTGTTCCGCACCCGATACCGCACCACCATCCGCTCACCGGCCGAGCCGTCAGGGATCGGCTCTCTCTCCACCCGGATCCCCATCAGCCCCAGCCCGGAGATCACGCCGGACACCCCGATGCCCGCCACCGCGAGCCCGAGCGCCCAGAAGAGCAGGTTGTTCTGGCTCGAGATCGCCGCGACCGCCAGGAACCCCGTCACCGCAAGGTAAACCAGACCCGACATGCGGAACCGGTACATCCGCTGGACCGGGGCGTCCGCACGGCGTTTCACCGCGACCCGTCCTCCGCGGCCGCACCGCGCTTCGGCTCTACGAACACCAGCAGTCGCCGATCTTCACTCGGCACATACACCGATCCGCGGCAGTGGAGCACATCCGCGCCGCTCGCCACGACCTCCACCCGCCCGGCCATCGCCTGCTGGGTGGTCAGTTTCATCGAGAATGTCCCGTCCGACTGCGATGTCGCCTCCGCCATCGAAGCCGTCCCGCCGCCCGGACGCATGATCTTGACCAGCACCCCGCCGTGACCCGCCCGCGCGACTCGCTCGTCGGCACCGTCCACGACCGTGACCACACTCGCCTCGCCCAGCACCACCTTCCCCCGGACAGTCCGCGAGTTGTTCGCGCACCCTCCCAACGCGGGGACAAGCAGCAGGGCTACGACCGACGCGACAAACAGCAAAGACCGGGAAAGCGTGCTCATCCTTGCGCTCCTGGGGCGTGTGTACTGACCGGCGGGAGGTCCTCGACCGATCCCAGCCCGAAGGTGTCGAGAAACTGCTTCGTCGTTCCGTAGAGGATCGGTCGTCCGAGTTCTTCCGCTCGACCCTGAATCGTCACCAGACGATGATCCATCAGCGTCTTGAGCACCTCGCCGCACGCCACGCCGCGGATGCCCTCCACCTCGGCGCGAGTCACCGGCTGCCGGTACGCGATGATGGCGAGCGTCTCGAGCGCCGCTTTCGACAGCCGCTGCTGCACCCGCTGCTGGTGGAACGCCGCGATAAACCTCGCGTACTCCGGGAGCGTCATCAGGCGGAACCCGCCCGCGACCTGCTCGATACGGAACACCCGCCCCGTCGCCTCGTACTGCGCGTTCAGATCGTCGATCGTTGCACGGAGCACGGCCAGCAACTCCGGCGAGACCGCGGCGGACTTCGAGCCCTTCGCCCCCTGGCCGCTCTCATCCGCGATCAGCCCGACCGCCGCCGCGAGCCGTTCCGGAGCGATCGCACGGTCCGCCGTCAGCAACACGGCTTCGACCGGTGGCCCCAGATCCCCCGCCCGAGACCCCGGTGATTCCGCGGCCTGCTTATGTTCGGTATTCGTTTTGGTCGCTGCGGTCATGCCGAATGCTACCACAGCCCGGCCCCCGCCGATGGCCCCCACCAGCAGGCCTCCGATCCATAGAGAACGGTCAACTGCACCCCGCAGACCGCCGAAGAAACCCGGACAGGTGACCCGATCCGAGCGTCGGGATCCCGTCGAACCACCCGGGAGGAGTTATACGTGAGCTGCGCGAGGGTCCTGCTAGTCGATGACGAGCCCCACATCCCGATGGTGGTCGGGCGCAAGCTCTCCAACGCCGGATTCGAGGTCATGACCGCCTCCGATGGCGAGGAAGCCCTCGCCGCGGCCGAGGAGTTCAGCCCGGACCTCATCATCACCGATCTGCAGATGCCGTACATGAGCGGCGCCGAACTCGCCGCCGCACTCCGCGCCGACGAATCGCTCCGAGACATCCCCGTCATCCTGCTCACCGCCCGCGGCTACGTGCTCTCCGATGAAGAGCGCGCGGCCACCAACATCAAACACTTCCTCTCCAAACCCTTCAGTGTGCACGAGATTCTGCGTCTCGTCGAAGAAATGCTCCCGGGACACTCGGAGGCCGCTTGATGCACCAACTCCCGGTCCGAGAAGACGACGCGCACGCCACGCTCCGATCGCGGCTCGCCGCGCTGGGTGTCCTGGCGTGGCGCCTCGACGCTTCGGGCCGTGTCCGAACTCCCCCCAAGCTCACCGGTGCGCAGGCCGCCTGGATCTGCAGCGGCGAGATGATCGAGCGGATCGAAGCGGCCACCTCCGCGATCGCCGAAAGCGGCGAGCCGACCCGGCTCACCATTCTCGACGGCTGCGATCTCTCCCTCACCCCGCTCAAGCACCGCCGACGCGTCGTCGAGTGGACCGCCGCGATGTACCTCACTCCGGCGCTCTTCGAGTCCGACGAATTCAACGCCTCCTGCAATCGGAGCCGGATCGACCCCGCGGCCGCCAGACGCTCGCTGCGACCCCTCGCCACCTTCCGCCCCGAGGAAATCGAACGTCTCTCCACCCTCCTCAACGAGATGGCCGCGGACCTCGCCGCTCTCTCGGCCCAGGAGCTCACACTCGAAGGCTTCTCGGTCACCCTGACCGAGGCGTACGAGCACATCCAGCTCACCCAGAGCCTCGCCAGTGCCGTCCGCAACGTCGAGCAGCCCGAGCAGTTCTTCACCGAAGCGGTCGAGAGCCTCGCACGCACGCTCCCCTTCGGCTGGATCACCATCTCGCTGCTCGACGCCCCGTGGCTTGAGCCCAACGAGCGCCGATGCACCTTCCACGCCGGACAGACGCCGCCCGATGACTACACCATCGACGCACTCGTCAAGCTCGCCTCGCTCGAGGAGGACAGTGACGGCTCGATCATCCTCAGCGGCGAGCAGGTGGACACCATCGTCGGCCCCGATGAGCAGGTCGTGATCCACCCCATCCGGCGCACCGGTGTGCCGAGCGGCGTCCTCATCGCCGGAAGCAAGGGCGGACACGACCCGCAGGTCAGCACCTACGACACACGTCTCATCGACGCCGTCGGCGCGTTCGTCAGCAGCTACTACGCCGTCGTCTGTCTCGTCACCGAGCAGCAGGCCACCTTCCTCGGCTCCATGCGCGCCATCTCCGCCGCCCTCGACGCCAAGGACCGCTACACCCGAGGCCACTCCGAGCGCGTCGCGCACCTGGCAGCGACCCTCGCCGAGCGGATCGGGCTCCCCGAAGCCTCCGTCGAGCGCATCCATATCGCCGGCCTCATGCACGATGTCGGCAAGATCGGCGTCCCCGAGGCCGTCCTCTGCAAGCCCGGCCGCCTCACCGACGAAGAGTTTGACGCTATCAAACGCCACCCGCGCATCGGCCACGACATCCTCGCCGGCATTCCCCAGCTTGAGGACATTCTCCCCGGCGTGCTCTGGCACCACGAACGCTGGGACGGCCGGGGATACCCCGACCGCCTCGCCGCCGAAGAGATCCCGCTCATGGGACGGCTCCTCGCCATCGCCGACACCTTCGACGCGATGAGCTCCGACCGGAGCTACCGCAGCCGGATGTCACGCCAGGAGGTCCTGGCAGAGATCCGCAAGTGCTCGGGATCCCAGTTCGACCCCGACCTCGTGCCGGCATTCCTCGAGATGGACTTCAGCGAGTTCGACCGCATGGTCGCCGACCACGCCCCGCAGCGTATCGTCGACCGCGACGCCGCCTGACCGACGGACGCCCCGAATGCCATCCCGGAAGACGACGTCCCCCGGCCGCGGGAGTCACTCGATCACCCGCTCCCAGGAATCGGTCACGACCTTGTACTGCGCCGGCGCCGGATAGGCGTTGTACAGGCTCAACACCTCAGCATCGGACATGTCCGCCGAGAGCACAACCAGCTCGCACACCGATCCCCTGATCGGATCGGACCCCGCAGCGGTAGTCGCGCCCATCCGCCGCGACACGCCGATCAAGATCGATTCGCTCGGCGCGTCCTTGGCAAGCTCATCGGCCAGCGGGGCCGAACTCCACTGATCCACCCGCGTCCCGTTGAGATACAGCCTCACCCCGGCATCGCTCACCGTCAGCAACGCGTGGTTCCACTGCTCTTCCTGAACCACACCACCGCTCAGCGTGACTGTCCGATCCGAGGTGTCGTACAACGCCTCCAACGCCCCGGCGTTCACGGCCAGCTCCCATCGCCCGCCAAGGCCGCGCCCGGCCGCGTCCCGCGTCACGATGCCCTGAAGCCCGGCCGTCGAGGACACCCAGAACCACACGCTCACCGTGCGGATCCCGGAATACTCCGCAGCCGACTTCGCCTCCATCGATCCAGCGACGCCCGCAAACCACGGCGCACTCGCCTCGCCGAGCCCCGGCACCATGCCCGGCGTCACCTCCGAACCCGTCCACGCCTTCACCAACGGGTTGCCCCCAGCCGCGTCCGCTTCATAGCCGCCGCCCTCGATACCGTCGATGGGCCAGTACCCCAAGGGCCCCTTGGCCGCGAGAAGCTCGGCGTGATCCCGCGAGGACTCCCCCCGCAGTGTCAGCTGCACCCGCAGGATCGATCGCGATGATCCCTCGTACCCGTACCCGCTCAGCTCGATCGGATCCCAACAGCTCTTCGTGTACGCCCCGCCCCCGACCGCCTCGACCTTGACCGACGCGGTCCCCGTGCCGATCACTTCCTTGTTGACCCACACACCCTCCGCCCGGGCCAGCCGCCAGTCGGGCTCAGTCTCGATGGTGTGCATGCCCATCTCGATCGCCGACGCCGCGAGCTGCCGGGCCGAGATCGAGTCAACCACACGCCGGCCCTCTTCCTTCGCCGACATCGCCGCCTTCAAGCCCAGCAGCGCCATCGCCGAAACCGTGGTCGTCACCACGAGAACAAGCACGTACACACCCCCGCGCCGAGAGCCCGGGAGCACTCGCTCGCCAAGAGGTCGCAATGGCCTTCCGCGGTTCATCATGCCGTGCAACGCCCCTTACTCCGTAAACCGATCCCAGGTCTCTGTCCGCAGCCGCCGCATCTCCGAATAGACCACCGGCCCTCGGCTGACACGAACGATCACGAGCTTGCCCCCCGATTCAGCCCCCACCACCAGGTCCGGCACACTCGGATCGACCAGCCGAACGAAGACCCGCCGCTGCCACGCCCCGACCCCGGGGATCGGCGTCCCGTCGGCCCGCAACGGCGGCTTCTGCATCCACCCGTGGTAGTCATCCACATCGTCAAACGTTGACCGGTCGCCGGCATCCTCATCTGCGCCGAGCCCGGATTCGTTCGGATCGACCGGATCCACATACGGCTGGCCGCAGACCTCTTCAAGCAGGTCTGCCGCAAGCGAACGGGCGATCGCGACGTCCGCCGTCGAGTGCTGCGTCCGGGCCGAGAGCTCCACCGCGCTCAGCACGCCTCCCAGCATCATGCTCAGCAGCACCATCGCGACGAGCACTTCCACGATCGTCATGCCACGCACACCGGTCCCGCTCACGGCAGCACCTCCGGCGTGTTCAGCGGCCGCACCGAGCGCGTGACGGTCGTGAGTGGCGAACCGGTCGCCAGGCTCGACTCCAGCACCTCCAGCGTTGTGCGGGTCACCGTCCCGCCGGTGCTGGTCCAGACATCGGCAAACACGTCGTGCCGCCAGACTTTGTTCGAATCCGCCGTCCACGTCCTTCCGCCGTCCGAACTGGTCATCGCGGTGCGGCCCGCAAGCGCTTCGGCGGAGACGCCATTCACCAGAACACACGACACACCCGGATCCTCGGCTCGGACAACCAGACAAGGGCTCTCGTCCGGCCCAAACTTCGCCGAGCTGAGCGACAGAGTGATCTTCGTCAATGAACTGCCCAATGAGTCCGTGTCAAACGTCTCGGACGCGTAAACCGATGGTCCCGGCAACCCGGTCCCGGCATCGGTGTTTCTGAGCTCAACGATGAGATCCCCGACCGAGGATTTGCCCCAGTACACCCAGATGCTCACATCCTCGACCCGCCACTCCACGGTGTCCGCCGGCAGGTTGGGCAGAATCCGTTGTGCATAGGCGTTGGACGCGTTCACGTAGTCGGGCAGGATGTCAACGAGGTTGACGCTCTGCACGAGCTGGTCGCTGAACTCCTTGTCCGTGCCATCGACCCTGACATCTGTCGAGGTGGTCCCCGATGTCAGCGAGAAACTCTCAGCTGCGTCAATGAGCACTGTCGCGTCGCCGCCGTTGACCGCCCGAAGCAGCGGGTCGCCCGCCACCCCGGACCAGCCATACTTGATGGTCTCAACTCGATTGTCGCCGGTCCAGTCGTTGACCGAGAACGTGATGCTGGTGGCCGACACATCGAGCACCTCGACCGCCACCGAGACCTCGGCCGCGAGCCGCTCGAGCGCGTCCGACGCCGTCACCGCACTCGCCTGCACGCCGTCCGAGTCCGGGATCGCCCGACCCGCGATCATGATCAGCGCCTGCAACGCCGAGAGCACGATCGTTGCCAGCGCCAGCGCCAGCAGCACCTCGACCAGCGTAAAGGCCTTACGGCGAGTTCTTGGCAACCACCCCTTCATGGAACCGTCACGCTCCTTAACTCTCCGGGCGGTCACCGCTGCGATCCCCCGGGATCCCCGCAGCGGGCGCCTCACAGCAGAATCACCCTGCTCCGGCCATCACCTCAGGACCTTCAACGTGGTGGAAAGGTCCATGGACAACACATCGGTGTCCGAAGACTCAACGGTGGCCGTGACCGAAACCGGCCCGTCGGCCAGCACAATCGTGCCGAGTGCGGTGTTCTCTCCCCGCCCGTCAAGCACCGCCTTCGACTCGCCGCCGAAGTCCGCGCTCGTCACCGCGAGGTAGTACGGTGCCTTCGACAGATCCACGATGTACGGATTCCCCGCCGCGTCGGTCATGCCGACGATCTCATACCGGTTGTTCGCCACGTCGAAGACCAGCTCCCGGGTCGTGCCGGTGTGCCAGGCGTCCTGCTCGGCCAGGCGGATATCCCGCTCGATCCGGTCCAGCGCCAGGTCGGTCCGCCGGTGCGAGGCCGCGTCGCTGAACCGGGGAGTCGCGATCGCGAACACCACACCGATCACCACGAGCACGATCGTCAGTTCCACGAGGGTGAATCCCCGCATCCCATCCCCGCGTGTTCTCTGGCGCATCGGCATGATCATCTCCTTGCGAACGCAGAGACGCCCGCGGAATGCGGGCGTCTCTGAAACTGTCGTGCTGCCCGGCCGAGGATCAGTAGTTGACCCAGGGTGTGCCGTTCGAATCCTTGTCGGTCGCGCCGGCGTTGATCCGCACGTCACCGGTGGCCGCGGTGTACCACCAGCCGGCACCGGCTGTAGCCTGCGTGCCAGTGATCGTGGCGTTCCCACGCTGCGGGCCGGCCTTCTGCACCGGGATCGCCCGGATGTACGGCCCGTACATGTAGACGGCTGTCTTGGTCGCGTTCGTGTTGCCGTCGATATCCGAGTACAGCGTCAGCTGATCGGAGAATGTCGCCAGAGCGGGGAACGCCCCGTTGTGCTCGGCCGAGTAGAGCTCCACCGCACTGCGAAGAATCGCAAGATCGGAGATGGCTCCAGACTCGGTCGCTCCAGCGGCACCGCGGCTCATCCTCGGGATCGCGATCGCACCGATCACGCCAAGGATCACCACGACGATGACAAGCTCGATGAGGCTGAATCCTCGTGAGCGACGGGCGGGTACGGCAATGCTGTTCATCTTAAGAATCCTCCAGGCTTGTGCTTCCGGGCATACACGCCGGTCTGAAAGGCTGATCGACAATCCCAGTCGCCGACTTCACTTCTCCGCACACGCTCCGAGGACTTTGACGCTCCCCGCCCCTACAAACCGGCCCTTCTCACACCCGCCCCTGCAGCCAATGCGCACTGTGCGAGAGCTATCGGCCGTTGGGCATGGTCGGCCGGATCAGCTCGGCCCGGAACTCGCGCCCCGACTTGGCGAACACCCCGCCCTCGCGGTCGACCCGCACCAGGACGGCGTCCTCGTACTGCTGCCCGACACGGATCAGCGAGTTCCCGATACGCACCGCCCCCCGCTCACCATTGCCGACCACCGATGTGACGGTCCACACCTCCGCGTCGCCAAACGCGTCCGGGATCCCCGCCTCCGGATCGATGTGGTGCCGGTCCGCAAACCGCTCGAGCTTCTGGGCAAAGGCCGTCCCCGCCTTCACGCTCGCCACAGCCTGCGGCACGGCCTCCGCCTCCGCCTCGGGCATCAGCACCTGCGCCGACGCCGTCGCCGGGCCGGAGCCGCCAAGGACGAATCTGTCCACACCCAGGCCCGCCACCGCAAGCGCCGCGACCAGGATCCCCGACTTCTGCTTTGTGTTCAGTTCCATGCCCTCAACTGACAAAGCAGAAGGGGCCATGGCAAGCGAATGTGATACTCAACCCGCGGGCGCGCCGTCAGAAGCGATATACCACGCAAGATCGAACCCAAACGACACCTGCTGCGACCCGGCCTTCCCGCCAGAGTTGATCCGGAACGACGTCACCGCCAAGTCCGGAAACCGCTCTCGCAGCTGGTGCATCGCCGCCGCGACCTTCGGCGAAGGGCCCGTACCGCTGATCCGCAGCGGCACCACGTCCAGCAGCTCTCCCGGCTGGACGGCCCCGACGGTCAACTGCTCGACTTTCACCCCCGCAGCACGCAACACGCTCCCGATGCCCTCCTGACGGGACGCGAGCTGATCAGAACTGTCCAGTTCGAGCGCCAGCGAGCTCAGCCCGGTCTCGGCTATCCCTATCGAGCGCTGCAACGCCCGATGCTCGAGCTGCACCGACTCAAGCTGCGCGCGCGATCCCATCACCTGGCCCGTCAGGCGCTTCACATCGTCCCACGAGTGCAGCATCGGACGCACGCCCACCCAGAAGGCCCCGAACAGGATGAACACGGCGCACGCCGCTCCGACCAGGTCCACCCGCTTGTGCTGAAACTTCTGTGCTCGCCGCGCCATGGTCAGCCCTCGTCAATCCGAGCATCGATCGTGAACCCGAGCCGCGCCGCCGCGTCCTTGCCCGCTCCCACACCCGCGATGCTCTGCGTGTTCGTGATCTTCACTCTCGAGAACAACCCCGTCCGCTCGAGGCTCTGCACAAAGTCGGTCAGATTCCTCTGCCCGTCGCAGCTCCCCGTCATCGAGACCCGATACCCGCCGACACCCGCCCCCGATTCCGCGGCCAACTGCAGCGAATCGAACACTACCTTTCCCTGCCCCTCCCAGGCCAGAGTCGTCAGCAGGATCGACCAGTCCGGCTTGCGGACCACCTCTTGGGCGACCGCGAGGCGCTGCTGAACCTCTTGCAGCTTGACCCGGGCCTCCGCCACCGCCGCCGAGACCACATCGATCTGTCCGACCGTCTGCTGCACGGCCTCCCGCGTCTCACCAGCCGGGTCCTCGACCTGCGCCATCAACATCGCCACCGCCGCGCCCACCGCGCAGATCTCCATCCCCAGCACGTAGCGCCAGTGGAGAATGCGGCGGCGACGCGACCGACGTTCGAGCAGATACACCGGCATCAGGTTCGGTTCATTCACCATCGTCCATCCCCCACATCGCGTGCCCGATCGCCGTGTGCAGAGCCACGTCCTCGGTCATTGCCTCGCCGCGAATCCCGCACTCCGCCGGCGACAACACCCGGAACCTGAGCCCGGCCAACTCCCCGAGATACTCCGAAAGCCCCGGCAGCAGCGCGCCTCCCCCTGTCAGGAAGAACCGCTCAACGACCTCTCCGGGATACCGATCGAGCACGTACGCCAGCGAGCGCAGGATCTCGTGGAACAGACCCTCCGCGTACTCCCTCCCGAGCCCCAGCACCCGCGCCGTCGTCAGACCGTCAAAACCCTCCCCCTCGGGCGCCAGTATCCCCACCCGACTCACGACGGCCTCCGCCGCCGCGGCATCGATCGAGAACGAGCGCTTCGCCGAATCGACCAGCTTGCACATGCCGCCGTCCGACAGCCAGCGGTGATACACCGCATCGCCCTCGCGGAACACCGAGAGACCGATCCCGCTCCAGCCGATGTCCAGCAGAGCCGCGAGCGTCGGTTCGCTTCCGCACACGGGGCGTACGACACGACAACGAGCCTCCGCAGCCAGGTCGATCGCTTCGACGAGCATTCCCACCGCGTCGAACGGGCTCACCAACGCCTCCGCATCGTCGTTCGACACCCCATTGACGGACATCTGGCTCGTGCCCGGTCGCGTCGTCGCCGCCGGCACCTCGCGCACATGCAGCTGGCACGACCCCGGCGACATCCGGTACATCCTGGCAAACTCAGCCGCACAGATCTTCTCGACCGGGGCCCCGCTCGCCACAGGCGGTGCATCGACCACCGCGGCACGCAGCATCGGCCGCGGCGCCCCCACCACGACACGATCTCCGCTGAAACCCGCCCGGTCCAGAACGCCCAGGAACCGGTCCATCTCGCTCGGCACGAGCACCCCGTTCCCTTCCGTACGCGCGTAGTTCGCGCCGGCCACCAGTTTCCAGCCCGACAAGGTGCGCACGACCTGCGCCGCCTTGATCCTCGTCGCGCCGAGATCGATACCGATTGCCGACCGTCGTCCTGATCGCAAATTCAATGTCCACCTCCCGACGCCCCGGTCGCCGCCGTCGCGTCAAAGAGCGGCAAGAACATGCTCACCGCGATCGTCCCTACCACGACTCCCAGCACGATCAGCACCAGCGGTTCGAGCATCTGCGTCAGCGACTTCAGCAGCGTCCGGTTGTCGTCGTCGAGGTAATCGGCCAGGCTCGTCAGAACCTCTCCGATCTTGCCCGACTCCTCGCCGCTGCGGACCGCCTCGGCAAACGCCGGGGTCACCAGCGAACTCTTCCCGATCACGCTGCTGATCGAACTGCCCCGCGTGACCGAGATCCGCACGTTGGTGATCAGCCCCCGGAAACTCGCATTTCCCATCGCCTGTTCGACGAGTGTCAGCGAATCGAGCAGAGGCACGCGGCTCTCCATCAGCACGCCGAGCAGCCGCGCGATCTTCGCCATCGCCAGCGAGATGCACAGCGAAGAAAAGCCGGGCAGCTTCAGGATCAATCGATCGATCAACCGCCGACCCGGCGGAGACATGCCCCAGATCACGAGCGCCACCACCCCAGCCATCGACCCCGGAATCTCCCACCACCAGTGCGCCCGGAGATGACCGCTCAGCGACATCAGCACCGCCGTCGAGGCAGGCACCGGCGTATCGAGACTCTCAAACAGCACCGCAAACCGCGGCACCACAAACATCAGCATGTTCACCAGCACCACGACCGAGATCAACGTCAGCATGACCGGATACGCCAGCGCCGCGGTCAGCGACTTCCGGACGACCTCCTGCTGCCGATTCACCGCCGCGAGCCGCTCCAGCATGTCGTCCAGCCGGCCGCTCGACTCCCCCGCCGAGATCAGCGACCTCGCCACGGCGTCGAAATACTTCGGGTGCCTCGCCACCGCGTCGCCGAGCGAGCTGCCTTCCTCAACGCGATTCCGCACGTCGGAAACGACCGCCACGAACTTCGGGTCGGTGACCTGACGCTCGATCGCGCCGAGCGCCTGCACGACCGGCGTCCCGGTCGAAACCAGAATCGCCATCTGCCTCGTGAACTCCGCCAGACACTTCCACTTCGACTGCTTCCGCCCGCTCTTGGCTCCGGTCCGCTCGCCATGAGCGAACCCTTTGGAAGAGTCTGAGCCGATCTCCACGACGTACTGCCCGCGCTCGGCGAGCGTGTCCTTGGCCGCCAGCTCCGAAGCCGCCTCGATGACGTCCTCGGTCCGCTTCCCCGCCGCGTCGAAGGCAACATACGCGTACTTCATGCCGCGCTCCTCGCTGCTGCCGCCTCAAGCTCGGTGTGATCCTCTTCGAGCTTCGTCACCCGCAGCGCTTCTTCCAGAC
>Ga0209475_10000459_pt1 | contig 85149 bp, 79 predicted proteins | sample tdDd471_FD_187128 | JGI IMG/M metagenome (GOLD analysis project Ga0209475, IMG submission 187128) | Marine sediment microbial communities from the Atlantic coast under amendment with organic carbon and nitrate - tdDd47.1 (SPAdes)... | ecosystem: Environmental > Aquatic > Marine > Coastal >... | reverse complement strand
CATCGATCTGACCATCACCTCGACCTCGACCGACACGTTAGGCAATGTCTCCGACAGCGCTTCGACCACCACCAACTTGGCGGTGACGGTGACGCCGGTCGGCGACACCCCGGGCATCGCGGTTGTGGGCGGTGGAACCGGTGACGAGGATACCAACATTCCGATCGGCATTACGGTGACGCCGGTGGGTGGCGAGACGCTCACCAGCATCACGATCAGTGGCGTTCCGACCGGTTCGACCTTGTCGCTGGGTACTGACAACGGTGATGGGTCCTGGACCATCGACGGTGCGGATTTGGCTGACATTGGCAGCTTGTCCATGACGCCGCTTGAACACTATAGCGGCACGCCCACTTTGGGCTTTGAAGCGACGACCTCTGAAGGCGGCACGGCGACAGTCGATTTGCCGGTGACGGTGGTTGCGGTTGCCGATGCGCCGACGCTTGATGTGACCATCGGCGAGGGTGTCCCCAGCGATGTGACGGGCAGCTTGACGCTTGAAAACATGGGCCAAGCCAGCGCCGGTTATGAAAACACCATCGGCTGGTACCGCATGGACGAAAACGGCGAGCCTGTCGAAGGCGGCGTTGTTTGGGCCGATGCCAAAGAAAGTGTCGGTGATAGCTTCACTATGGATGATGTTGATCCGAGCACCATCGGTTTCTTCCTGCTGTCCGACGGCGGCACGCAGAACCCCGGCTTGGCGGATGGCGAAAGTGTCACCTTCGGCCAAGACAGCAGCGGCACCTGGCAGGTTATGGATGCCGGCGGCAACGTTCTGGATTCGGCATCGGGCGGTGGATTGTTCTTCACCAACCCGTCGCTTAACCCGGGTGATTACGATCACGAAACCGACAGCACGTCCATCGGCAACATGAACTGGGAAGACCTCAGCGGTGGTGGTGATCAGGACTTTAACGACGTTAACTTGAACCTGACTACACAAGCCGGTGGAGGAACCGGGACCACGGCGTTCGACCTGAACATCACGTCGAACTTGGTGGACACGGATGGTTCAGAGGTCTTGTCGCTGGTGGTGGCCGGTATTCCGGCGGATGCCACATTGTCGGCAGGTACGGATAATGGCGACGGAACGTGGAGCCTGAGCCCGGATCAATTGGTCGGCTTGAGCATTACGGTGCCGAGCGATGGAACGGCTGATTTCAATCTCACCGTGACCGCGACGGCGACGGAACCCAACGGCGACACCGCATCGGTGAGTCAGTCGGTTACCGTCGATATGCCCGACGCAGTGCTTCCGACGGTGACGATCGGTACGCAAGCATCTGGTGATGAAGATACGGCCATTGCGCTCGATATCACGGTGACCAATGCAGCCAGCGTCACGGTTGCGGGTCTGCCGGACGGCGCAACGCTGTCTGCCGGTACCGACAACGGTGACGGCACTTGGACATTAGCGCCAAGTGATCTGGACGGCCTGACCATGACCCCGGGTGAGCACTTCAGTGGTGTTTCGGATATGACGGTCACCGCGACGAGTGCAACGGGCGATACGGCCTCGGCAACGTCGACAGTCGAAGTTGTGGCTGTTGCCGACGCACCGACGTTGAGCGTCGACCTCACTGAAGCTGACAGCAGCGGTGCAGGCGAAACCCTTGCTTCCGACGACTTCAACGATGGCGTTAGCGGTTGGGGTGACGAGGTGTCGAGTTACAACGGTCAGATGAATATCGACCACAATGACACGGCAACCCAAACCTTCGACTTCGGCGCGGAAAACGCCGGTAACACGGTCACCATTTCGTTCGACGTCGCAAACTATGGCGGTTGGGATGAAAGCGGTTCGTACAGTGATTACTTCACCGTCACGGCCAATGGTGAGCAGGTGCTGCACACCACGGATGGCGAAGGTAGCCAGTCGTTGACCGTGACGTTGGACGACAACGGTCAACTGCAACTAGGCATGAACGTCGATGCAACAGCCTGTCAAGAAGGCCTGTTGATCGACAACTTCGCGATCGTTTCAGGTGATGATTGGGGCACCGACGGTAATGTCTTTAACCTCGACATTACGTCCAGTCTGGTCGACACCGACGGTTCTGAAACTTTGTCGCTGATGGTGGACGGTGTTCCGTCCGACGCCACGTTGTCGGCGGGTACCGACAACGGCGACGGCACCTGGACCTTGAGCCCGGATCAATTGAGCGGTCTGCAAGTGAGTGTCCCGGACACCGTGTCCGATGACTTCGATCTGACGGTCACGGCTACGGCGACGGAGCCGAACGGCGATACCGCTTCGGTGAGCCAATCGGTGACGGTCGATCTTCCGGATATCCCCGATGAACCGAGTGTCGATTCCGTGAACGCCACGGGTAATGAAGATACGACCATTGCGCTCGACATCACGGTCAGCAATGCCGACAGCGTGACGATCACCAACATCCCGACCGACGGTACGTTGTCCGCAGGCACGGATAATGGTGACGGATCGTGGACGTTGACGCCGGATCAACTTTCCGGCCTGACATTCACCCCGGCTGACGATTGGAGCGGTTCGTTCGATATCGGTGTAACGGCTACGGCGGTCGGCGGCCCGAGTGCAACGGCAACATCCACGGTGGATGTGATCGCGGTTGCCGACGCGCCGACGATCACAACCGGTGTCGGCGATGCGGTCGAAAGCCGCGATGTCGATTATTCGGATGTCGAATTCGGCGAAGGCGCGGGCAAGGACGCCGGTTCGGATGAAAAAGAAGTCGATCTTACAAACAAGGATGATTTCTGGGTTGGCGACAGCAAAGACAACGATGTCGATGGCGAAAAGGGCGAAGACGTCCTTGCCGGTATGGACGGTGCCGACGAAATCGAAGGCGGTAGCGGTAGCGACTTGCTGTTCGGCGGTGCTGGGTCCGACGACCTCGAAGGCGACAGCGGTGACGACATCATCTTCGGTGGTTCCGGCGACAATGAAATCGAAGGCGGTTCCGGCGATGACTTCTTGATCGGTGGTTCCGGCAACGACGATATCGATGGCGGCAAGAATGACGATGTGATCTTCGCCGGTGGCGGCAACGACAAAGTCGATGGCGGCAGCGGTACGGACGTCATGGTGCTCAGCGGGGCACGGGAAGATTACCTGTTCACCGAAATGCCGGGCACCAGCGGTCAATACGTCATCGAGCACCTGGACGGTGGTTCTGACGGCGTGAACTTGGTCGAAAACATCGAGACCTTCCAATTCACCGACGGTCAGTTTGGCCTGGGTGACATGATGGACAGCAACCCCGACGACAACCTGTTGCTGACCTATGACATCACCATCGATACCGGGCTTTCCGATGTCGACGGGTCCGAAACCCTGACCGACGTCACGGTGTCCGGTGTTCCGCAAGGTGCTACGTTCAGCGCCGGTACGGACAACGGTGATGGATCGTGGACCATGGGTGAAAACGATCTGAGCGGATTGACACTGCAAGTCGATGAAACGGTGCAGCAAGACTTCTCACTCAGCGTTTCGGTCACGTCCGTTGAAACATCGAACGGCGACACTGCGACCAGCACCTCGACCATCGATGTGGCGCTGCCGGAAGACGTCGAGGTCGAAGGCGACACCTCGGTCGATGCCTTGGATCCGCTGGCGGCGATGTTCGAAGACAGCGATACGCTGAGCTTCGAAGGTGAGGAATACGACATCAGCACCCTCACCGATGGCGACAGCAAGGATGATTTTGGTGGGCTCACGCCATTGGGCGGCGGTTCGTCGAGTGACGACAGCAGTTCTGGTGACGACACATCGTATCAAGACGACAGTAGCGACGGCTACTCGAGCTCTGACAGCGGTTCCGACGATTGGACCCCTGACGACAACTAAGTCGAGCAAGGTTCTCTTATCAGCAAATACGGCGGCCTGTGTGGTCGCCGTGTTTGTGTTATAATTGTGAGGGCGTCGAGCAGAAGAAAAACGGGAAAAACCGGTCAAATGAGAAGGGCTGTGTTCACCGTCACAGACAGATTGGCCAAGGGCGAGTTCAATGGGGGCGTAAGGAGTATGCTATGTTGACGTTTGAAGTCATCGTCTACAATGAAAAAGTCCGGGAACTTCTCCGCGACGGAGATCACCACAAACGTTTCAGCGACGACTGGGGCGACAGCCATTATATCGAGATCAAAGCCGACGACGAAAACAGCGCCTTGGCCAAGCTGCACATGCGCTATCCCGAAAGCGAAGGCTTTGTGGTTGAGGATATCTCTGTCGTTTAAGGCTGCACGGCCCACGAGGACGTTGAATTAAGCATCCTCGTCGTCATTGGCTTGTGGGCGTTCACGGTAGTGCGCCCACTTTGCTTTGCCTTCGCGGTTTTCCAAGAAATTGATCAACGCCGAAACCGGTTTGCGGTCGAACTTGCTGCCGGTGTCCGATAGCAAGATGTCGGAGACCTTTTCGAACGACATCGCATCGCGATAGGCGCGTGCGCTGGCCATGCCGACAAAGGCGTTGGCGACCGCCAAGATGCGCGCGGATTGCAGGATGTCTTCGCCGCCTTTGCCCAACGGTCCATTGCCGTCCCAGGTTTCACCCATGTCGCGGATGGTGTCCACGACGGGGCCTTCGAAGGTGACATCTTTGAGCAGGTCGACACTGACCAGATAGCTCGACATCAAGGTTTGGCGTTCTTGCGGTGTCAAATCGCCGGTCTTGGTCAGCAATTCCGGCGGGATGAAGATCTTGCCGAGATTCATCAAGCTGCCCGCGATGTCCACGGTCTTGGCCGACAGTTCGTCTTCACCCATTTCCAAGGCGATGGACTTGGCCACTTCGGCGACATGCTTGGAGTGATTGGCGGAAAACGGATCGCGCCGATCGACGACACTGACCAAAGTGTCGATCAACTGGCGCAGCATTTTTTCGCTGCGGCGGCGTTCGCGGGTCAGTTCGGTGATGTCTTCCAAGATCATCAAGATGCCCGGGGGGTGTTCGCGGTCGCCGCGCAACGGGATGTGATCGGATTTGATCACCTGCAGGTCGTCGGCTTCGTCGTCGTCGTCATCGCCGAAGACGTTGATGTTCATTTCGCGGCAAGCTTTGCGGTCGTCGGTTTCTATGAAACGCTTGAGAATCTTGTCGTTGATATCGGCGTAGACCTGGGCCTTGATTGGGCCGATCACGGCGGCCATGGTCTTGCCGATCATGTCTCCGACCGCGATGCCAGCGTCGTTGGCGGCGGGTTCGTTGGCGTAGGTGTAGACCGTGTCGCCGCCCACCGCGACGATACCGGCCGGGTGGGAGTTGGAAATCAGGTTCATGAATTTCGACAGGTTCTCGAACCGTTCCGACGACAGCATGAAGTTTTGCGCAGCTTGCGTGGCGCGCAATGATGAGCCATGACGCCACACCGCGAACACCGCAATGGTGACGCCGACGATGATCAAGATGAACACGGTCAAAAGCGTGGTCAGACGCGTTTCGGTTTCCGCCAGGGCCTCGGCGCGGTTGACTTTGCGCACCAACACCCAAGGTGCGCCGGAAATGGGCCGCGAGCTCATCAGGACCTCTTCGCCCAGGTAATCGCGTTTTAAAGCAAAGCCGCCGGGCGACGTGATCGCGTAAGCGGCGGCCAATTCGGGCGTGTCCATGGCGAGGGCGCGTTTTAGCGCGGCGGTGCCGTCGTTCAACGGTGACAGGTATTCGGCCGTGATGCCTTTTTGACGCACCAAATAGGTCTCGGAGCTTTCAGACGTCTCGCCGGGCTGCACCAGCTTGGCGTAGAGGTCTTCGTCGACGATCTTGATGCCGACGACCGCACCGATGCCTTTCGCGCCGCTGCCGTCATCCTGGATGCCGTAGACGGGCAGGGCGAACCCGATGGTCGGCAGGTTCGATGGACCGATGTAGATGTCGATGATGGTCGGTTCGCCCTCAAGCGCCTGCATCGCGGCGTCTTTGAGCTTACCGATCATCGGCGGCATGCCGGGCGACGACGCCACGGGCAGACCTTCGGCATCGACCAGGCCAAGTCCGGCGACGCCCGCGCGTTCGATGTTGGCGGAAACCGCTGCGGCTTCCACCGGCGGTTTGAAGCCGGTGCGTTCCGCCGTCGCGGTGAGGATGTTGCGCAGGTAGGTGGTTTCCGCCGCACCGTCCGATGTGGCGAAAGGATCGTCGTCAAGGCTGGGTTCTTCGGCAGGTGCTTTTGCGGCGGCGATCTCGCTCATGTACAGTTGCAACGAGGCGTTTTCCGCCAGCTCGCGCATGGTTTTGAAATTGCCTTCCAGCCATTCGTTGATCGCGGCGGAGCGGGAATCGCCGACGATGCCAAGACGGATTTGCCATTCTTGCAGGGCGCGGGCGCGCTCATCTTCAACGAATTTAAAGGCCCCGAAAATCGCCGCGCCGACGGCACTCAGCATCAAGAACACGCCAATGAAGACGAACTTGTTGATCGGGCGTTTTGCGTCTTCGAGTTGTTGGGCGCCATTTTGCGCGGCGTCGTCGGTGCTCTTTTGTTGATTTTGTTTTGACGCGTTGTCCGACACCGGCCTCATCCCCCAAGGAAATCAAATAGAATAGACTAAACTTCAACGATTACGGGACTCTACCGGCAATCCGGCACCCTGGCAAAGGGGAATATAGCTTTGCGCCTATCGATAAGCTGCTAATATACGGGTTGTTATTGACATGAGTTGCACAGGATTTCGTTGCATGCCGCTTTGTGCGCCAGACAGAGGGTATATGACGCTACTGGGACCGTCATTGCGCCGCTTGCGCGTGGCGCTCTTGTTGGCGCTTGTAGGCGTTTGTGCGGCAATTGGCACCGTACCGTCTGGGGCGAGCGCGGCGGGCAAAGCCAGCTTTTTCGACACCACCGAACAGATGTCCACCAAAATGGATGCTTTTAAAAAGTGGAACGAAGCCATCGCGCGTTATTCCAAGGAAAAGGCAGCGGCGAAGAAGGGCAAATGCGACGATAAAGAGCTCAACAAATGCAATTTCGACAAGTGGATCAAGTTCCTCAAAGGCATCAAGGAAAAGGATCTGGTCAGCCAAATCCGCGCCATCAATGACTATATGAACCGTGCCCCCTACATCACCGATCCGGTCAATTGGGGCAAAAAGGATTTCTGGGCCACGCCGGGTGAGTTCATGTCGAAATTCGGCGACTGCGAAGACTACGCCATCGCCAAATACATGTCGTTGCGCTTGCTCGGTTATAAGGAAGACGAGCTGCGCGTCGTCGCGGTCAAGGATTTGAACCTCAAGATCGGCCACGCCATCTTGGTGGTCTATTACAAAGGCAAGCCGTACGTGCTGGACAACCAGATCAAGCAGGTGATGCCCGCCGCTAAGATCAAGCACTACCTGCCGGTTTTTTCCATCAATCAAAGTGCGTGGTGGAAGCACTTACCGGCGGGAAGCTAGATAGACTTTAAGCCGGCCAGGGGTCGTTGCGACGGTCGCGTCCCGAACGGCGTTCTAACTCGCGTCGATCCGATGCTGCGCGGCGGTCATTGTCTGCGCGACGCTCAATCACCACGGGGTAGTTGGTTTGGCGTCGGTCTTCGCCATTGGCGCGACGATCCTCATCACTACGCCATTCGGTGCCTTTGCGTCGGGTGGAAATACGGCTTTTTTCCGTGTCGGTCGTGTTTTGTTGTCCCATCGTTTCGTCCTAAGTTTCTTCTGCCCGTATTGGGAATCGGTCTTTGGTCGTACTAATGAATTGATTCCATTGTTATTATCACTCTGGCGTAGAAAAAGGGCAATCCGTCATATGGATAAGGATGGAGCTCTCCAAGCGCCTTTTTCGTTGGCCTTTTTCGCCGAATTGCCTATGTTCGCCCCACCTCAACCCTAATTTCGAGACCTCATGTCCCACCTCGTCAACTACATCGAAAATCGGCGCACCTTCGCCATCATCGCGCACCCCGATGCGGGTAAGACGACGCTGACCGAAAAACTGCTGTTGTTTGGTGGCGCCATTCAGATGGCCGGTGCGGTCAAAGCGCGCGGCGATGCCCGGCGCGCACGTTCGGATTGGATGAAGGTCGAGCAAGAACGCGGCATTTCGGTGGCGTCCTCGGTGATGACGTTCGATTACGGCGAGCAGACCTTCAACCTGCTCGATACGCCCGGTCACGAAGACTTTTCCGAAGACACCTACCGCACGCTCACCGCTGTCGACAGTGCGGTGATGGTGCTCGATGGTGCCAAGGGTGTGGAAAGTCAGACCAAAAAGCTGTTCGAAGTGTGCCGTTTGCGCGATGTGCCGATTGCGACCTTCGTCAACAAGATGGACCGCGAAAGCCGCGACACATTTGAAATCTTGGATGAGATCGAACAAAGCCTCGCGCTCGACGTTACCCCCGCGACCTTGCCCATCGGCATGGGCCGCGAGTTCTTGGGCTGTTACGACCTGATCAACGATCAGCTGATTTTGATGGAACGCACCAAGGGCGCTCATGTGGGCGAGGGGGTCAAGGTGTCCGGCCTCGACGATCCTTTGTTAGACGAGTTGTTGCCATCGCACGCGGCGGAAAAGCTGCGTGACGACGTCGAAATGGCGCGCGGCTTGTGCCCCGCATTCGATCATCAAGCCTATCTGGAAGGCACCATGACGCCGGTGTTTTTTGGCTCTGCCGTGAACAATTTCGGCGTGCGCGAATTGCTCGACGGGTTGGCGAAATACGCCCCGTCGCCGCGTCCGCAAGCCACCGACAAACGCACCGTCGATCCGTTTGAGACCAAAGTCACCGGGGTGGTGTTTAAAATCCAAGCCAATATGGACCCCAAGCACCGCGACCGCATCGCGTTCATGCGCCTCAATTCAGGCCACTTCAAGCGCGGCATGAAGCTCAAGCACCTGCGTTCGGGCAAGATGATCAACCTGCACAACCCGGTGCTGTTCTTGGCTCAAGACCGCGAAGTGGCGGAAGAAGCCGTGGCCGGCGACATCATCGGCATTCCCAACCACGGCAACTTGCGCATCGGCGACACCTTGTCGGAAACCGAAGAACTGCGCTTTATTGGCGTGCCGACCTTTGCGCCGGAATACCTGCAAAAAGCCCGTCCCGCCGATCCGCTCAAAGCCAAGCACCTGGGCAAAGCGTTGCAGCAAATCGCGGAAGAGGGTGGGGCGTGTGTGTTCAAGCCCACCATCGGATCAGATTGGGTGGTCGGCGTGGTCGGCCCGCTGCAATTTGAAGTGCTGGCGGATCGCATCCGCACGGAATACGAAATCCCGGTACACTTTGAACAAACCGAACTGTACACCGCGCGCTGGGTCGAAGCCGCCGATGATCGCCAACTCAAAGACTTCATGGACGCCAATCGCGGCGCAACGGGCGTCGATCACGACGGCGCACCGGTCTACATGGCGCGCAACGCCTGGCACCTCAACAAAGCCCAAGACGACTTCCCCGACATCAAATTGCAGAAGACCAAGGAACAATCGTTGGTGTGATGAGTTGGGGGCGGTGAGATCAGGCCTCAGCCCTGTATGAGCGTCAGTTTCGTCTTGGCGCGGACGTAGCCTTGGTCGGCGGCTTTTTTGTACCATGATTTGGCTTGCTTCAGGTCGCGCTTGAGGCCTGTGCCCGTTTCGTACATGCGTCCCAGTTCGTATTGGGAACTGGCGATGCCTTGATCTGCGGCTTTGCGAAACCAGTCCAAGGCCGCCGCGTTGTCTCTCGTCGTGCCTAGGCCCAACCGATACAGTCGCGCCAAGTTCGATTGTGCGGCACCCAGGCCGTTTTGCGCGGCCTTGTGGAACAATCCGAACGCGCGTTTGGGGTCTTTTTTGACGCCACGGCCATTGAGCAGATGATTGGCCAGATCGTTCTGTGCGCCGGACACGCCTTTTTGTGCGGCTTGCCACCACCAGCGCACGGCGAGGGATGGTGTTTCTTTGACGCCGAGCCCTTGGTCGTACAATTCGCCCAAAGCATATTGGCTCCACGCGTTGCCCAGGCGCGCGGCTTTGAGCAACAGCTCGTGCGCTTTTTTGTGGTTTTGCTGAAAGCCAAGCCCGTCACGATACAAAATGCCGAACACCGCGTAGGGGCGGGTGTCGAAACCCAGCTTGGCCTTGGCGTAAAACGCACGCGCTTTGCGCAGGTCCTTCGCAACGCCGATGCCCGTTTCATGCAGAACGCCAAGCGCGTAAAGGGCCTCGGCATTGCCATGCTTGGCGGCTTTGACATACAGCTTGATGGCCAAGGGCAGGTTCTGCTTGAGGCCGGTACCCGTTTCCAGCAGTGCCGCCAGCTCGACTTGTGCATCTGCATGTCCCTGCAATGCGGCTTTGCGAAACCACGCTGCGGCGGTTTTGGGATCTGCCTCTTGACCGATGGTGGACATGTACATCATGCCAATGGCGTAAAGCTCATCGGCTTTGTTCGAACGGGCGACTTGTTTGATGGCGTCGTCGCGCATGCGGTCCGCCGCCGCTTGCGCGCTGGCGATCATGCCTTTTTCGCGCTGTTCGATGATGTAGCCATCGAAGATATTTAAAAGCTTGGCGACGTTGGGGTTTTGCACGTCCCACAGTTTCGCTTGCTCGGGCGTGCGTTTGCGCATGTAACGGATGAAATCGTCGCAATGAATGCCTTCCAGCTGTTGGCGGAAGTCGATCATGTCTTGCGATTGTTTGTCGATTTTCAGGTCTTGATGGGCGAGCTCTTGATAGAGCCAGGCTTCACACTCGACATCGAGCATGCGCATGGTGTCGATGCGGTCTTCAAGGTGCTGTTTGCCGTGGCCCATCAGTTCGTGAACCAGGACCGCCGAAAGCTCATCCACAGGCCACTTGATGCCGTCGCGACCAACAATGACGGTGAATTGCTTGCCGGTGTTGTTTTTGTCGAAACTGTCGATGAAGGTGGGGAGGAACAGCGCGATTTGCGTGGTGGTCAGGTGCACGCCGGGCGGTGGGTAGCTGGGATCGTAAATGACGATCACCGGCCCGGCCTGTTTCAACTTTTCGATCACTGCGACGCTTTTGGGCGAATGTGCGTACAGCAGTTCCAAGGCTTGGATGATTTTTTCCGCACCGTGTTGGGTGGGCACGATGCTGACGTCCGATTGCGCGGGACACGGAAAGCCCAAAACGACGATGTTGCGGTGAACGTAAGTCTTGATGTCGCATTGCGCGGCCAAAGCCTGAGCAGAAGTTTCCGCGTGCGCAGATGCTGTGCTCAAAAGCACAATCGCCACCAGCGTCCATAGCCGGGCGTTGGGGAGCGAACGACGTAGCGAATTAAAAACCATTCTAAACATGCGGTTATTTTAAGTGCGCAACCACAAGTGCGCAAGCAGGTTGTTTGGGCGCGCTATGGTATGACAAATCGCCTAATGACCCATTTGACGCTGAGCCCTTGAACGAGGACCGAAAACACCACCGCGACATAGGTGGCGACGACGATCATGTCCTTGTCCGCCATGTCCGGAAGCGACAGCGCCAAGGCGACCGAGATGCCGCCGCGCAAGCCGCCCCAGGTCAGCACCGGGACCGCGCCTTGGGTGAAGGTCTTTTTGTACAAAATCATTTTCAGCGGTGCGGCCACCGCCAGGGCGCGTCCGGCCAGCACCACCGGGATGGTCAACAATCCGGCCAACAGGTGTTCGGGCTGGATGTCCATAACCAAAACCTCGAAACCGATGAGGGTGAACAGCAAGGCGTTGAGCACTTCGTCGAGCAGATGCCAAAAATCAAAAACGTGGCTGCGGGTCTTTTCCGACATGCCAAAGCGCACCCCGTGATTGCCGATCAGCAAGCCCGCCATGACCACCGCGATGGGGCCGCTGGCGTGCAACGCGCTGGCCAGCGAATAGGTGCCCGCGACCAGGGCCAAGGTGATGATCACTTCCAAAACGTACTCGTCGATTTTTTTGAGCACGCGATATGCGATCCAACCTGTCAATAAACCCAGCGCTGCCCCGCCGCCGGCCTCTTGGACTAAGAACAACGCAATGCCGCCGACGGTGGTGTCCAGATGCGCGCCGTCACTGGGAAAGGCGATGGCGACCAAGGTGGCGAACACCACCACGCCGATGCCGTCGTTGAACAGGCTCTCGCCGCCGATTTTCGTTTCCAGGCTTTTGGGCACGTTGACGGTTTTAAGCAAGCCCATCACCGCCACCGGGTCGGTGGGTGAAATCAGCGCGCCGAACACCAGCGCGGTCATCAACGTCGCCCCGGTGATCAGATGAAAGCCGTAGCCCGCGACGACGGTGGAAATCAACACGCCAAGGCTCGCCATCAACGCGATTGCGGTTTTGCGTTTGAGCAACTGTTCCAGATCGACATGCATTGCACCGGCAAACAGTAAGAAGCTCAAAAACACCGACATCAAAGTGTCGTAAAAATCGATCCCGGCGATGGCGCCGCGCACGGTGTCGCCGACGCCAAGGCCGGGGGCAAGCCAGTCGATAGCCATCACGCCCAAAGACGCGCTCAGCGATATGACCAGAAAGCCGATGGTGCTGGGCAGCTTTAAGACATGATGATTGATGACACCGAAAATCGCGATGACCACCAAGGATATGGAAAAGACGTCGATGAGTTCCATGATCAGTCCACCAGTTCCAACGCTTCGTGATTGTAAAGCGCGCGCAGCAGTTTGAGCGATACAGGGTGATCCGATACGTTCACTGGTTGCTCACCCATCAGGGCGTTGAGCACGTCCATGTCTTCTGCGTTCACCACAAAGCTGTGGCCGTCAAAGCCGAGCAGGGTTTCGCCTGATGCGGATGTCGTCAGCGCGAACTTGACGTAGCGCGGTTTTATGAGGCTTGCGCCTTGCTCGATCATCTCTTTGAAAGCGGTGTTGGACAGGGGCTCTTCACGTTCGGTGTAAACGCCAAAGTCTTCGTGGGACGATTGGGTGAAAAATTCCACCAGCCATTGCTCAAACGATTTGGCGTTCAGCTGATCTGTGAGGTCCGCTTGCAGGCCGCGCACCGCATCGCGGCTGATGGTGAAGCCCGCACTGTCGGTGGTGAGGCCATCGGCGACGAAACGTTGGTCGCGCTCTTCGAACTCGGCCAAGTACTGACCGTAGCCGGTGAACAGTTCCGACAGTTTGGGGCCGAGCAAGCCGACCGAATACGTCAGCGCGCTTTCGATGGTGGTGCCTTCGTGACCGAACTTCGGCGGCACGTACAACACGTCGCCACAGGTGACTTCGACCTCGTCACCGTCGAAGCCGTTCTTGAGCACTTTAAAATCCATGCCATCGAAATAGTCGGTGTCGTGGATTTCTGCGCGGCTGATTTTCCAGCGACGCTTGCCGGGTCCTTGCACCAAGAACACGTGGTAGGTGTCGAAATGCGGCCCGACGGTGCCGCCGGGTGCGGAAAAGCCGACCATGATGTCGTCCAGCATCCAGCGCGGCGCGAAGTCGAAATGGGCGAGCAGCTCAGCTGTGTCGGGGTGGAACTGTTCGACGTTTTGCACCAACAAGCTCCACGCGGTTTCGCCTGCGGCATCGAAAGCGTCTTCGTTGAACGGGCCGTAGTCACAGCTCCAGTCTTGCGCATCGCCAGCGGTTTTCAACAATCGCGAACGCGGTGTTTCTTCCATGGCGAGCCCGGCCAGTTCATCGGCGGATATCAAGCGCGCCATCTCGTCTTGCGCGATCGCACCACGCACGATGAAAGGTCGCTTGTTCCAATAGTGCGCATAAAAATCTGCAGCTGAGGGCAGGGCGTCCAGGTGAAGTAGCGATGTGGACATGGCGTTATGGGTTCTCTGACTTGAGCGCCACATTGACGGTGTCGCCATTGGCAAGGTGTGCATTGAGGCTGTTCGGGCTTGTTGGTGAAGCTTGCAAACGCACCAATGGCGCGGCAAGTTTTATGCGCGACAGCTCTGCGAATTGACCATCTTTAAAGCTGACCATCCGCAACACTTTGCGTTGAGTGTCGGGCACCGCCAGATCGACAATGCCATCTGCATTGACGTCCACCACGATGGCGAGTTGCAGTTCCCGCGTGCCCAAGGCGTGGTTGGAAAATCCGCGCGCCGCGTACGCTTGCACCAACGCATCGCCTTGCCATTTCACGACGCGCAAGGTGCCGCCGATGTGCGGGGTTTCGACGTAGGCCAATTCGGTTTGTCCATCACCATCGAAATCGCCCACGCCGACGGGATTGAGCCATCGATTGGCGCGCCCGATGGGTTGCGTTTCGGCGAGGATTTTTAGCGCGCCACCCTGCACCCCGGCAATCACCAGCGCAGCGCCTTGGCTTTGCGTCGATTTGACCAGCACCACTTCATCGCGCCCGTCGCCGTCCAGATCGCTTAGGCGTGGTTGGCGGTCTTCGAAGACCGCGTTTGTCGGCAGGGTGAGGGTGAGGCGTGCGCCGTTTTTAAGTTCGACCTCCAGCGCGCCAGCTTCGATCTCGTCGCCCAATGCACCATGGGCGTATCGATCCGTGGGCGCGCTCAACCACGCACTGCGGATGTCGTTGCCACCTTGCACAACGACACCGTCGGGCAGCATGTCGTCTATCGCCATGGCATTGGTCGCGAAGGCGCATGCTGCGGCGAGGGTAAGACGGTGGAGTATGATCATATCCGGATCAGCTTTTCGGTTTGATCTTCACACGGCTGGTGACTTGGGTGACGTTTTCGATGCCTTTGACCACCTTCACGGCTTTGTTCAGTTCATCCTTGGTGAACGCACGACCGAACAAGAACACGTGCCCGCCGATGGAGCGCCAGCGAAAGTTGGTGACGTTGACGGCTTTGGCGTCGATCAGCTGGGCGTTGATTTTGGTTTCGATCACGGTGTCGTCGACGAAGCCTTCGACCATGCCTTTGTCTTGTTTGACCTTGGGGATCACCAGCACTTCGTTGTACAGCCGCTTGACGCCTTCGATGGATTTGGCGACCCCACCGGCTTGGCTCTTGAGCTTGCCGGTTTCGACCACGCCGGTGATCATCACCACTTGCTCGTACACGTCGGTGTTGAACGAAATCATATCTGTGCCCATCTGGTCGGTGATGGACGCGATGATCTTGGCTTTGATTTCAGCGTCTTTGGCGATGTCGCCGGCGGAGCGATCTTCGATCACCGCTTCGACCGCGCCTTTGACGTAGGACAGCGGGTTGAGGTCGATCGCCAATGCGGGTTGGGCGGCGAACAACGTCGCGAGCGCGGCGATGGACAGACAGCGAGAAACGATGGACATAACGGCTTTCCTCAGTTGATGAATATTGCTTCTTTTAACACGAAAGCCCCCGTCATTTCGACAGGGGCTTTGTGAGGACACGATTAGGGGTGTCTTAGATAACGCCGAGCATCTCCGCCACCAGCGGGTGACGCACCACGTCTTTGTCTTCCAACTGCACCACGCCGACGGTGTCCAGCGCGCCGAGGCGTTGGGAAATATCGGACAAGCCCGACATGCCGGGCAGCAAATCGGTCTGATCGGGATCGCCCGTCACCACCATGGTCGAATGCCAGCCCATGCGGGTCAGCAGCATCTTGATCTGCGTATAGGTGCAGTTTTGCGCTTCATCGATGACCACGAAGGCGTTGTTGAGGGTGCGCCCGCGCATGAAGCCCACCGGCGCGATTTCAATCTCGCCGTTTTTCATCATGGTTTTGAGGCTGCGCCCGCCCATGCGGTCGGTGAGGCTGTCGAACAAGGGCCGCAGGTAGGGGGCGATTTTTTCTTCCATCTCACCGGGCAGGTAGCCGAGGCTTTCGCCCGCTTCGACCGCCGGGCGGGTCAGCACGATGCGTCCAACCTCGCCTTTTTCAAACGCTTCGACGGCTTTGGAGATCGCCAGATAGGTCTTGCCGGTGCCCGCCGGGCCCAACGCCATGACCAGATTGTGCTGATCGATGGCTTCCATTAGGCGCTTTTGGCCTTCGCTGCGCGGCGAAACGTTTTTGACGTAGCGCTGATCTCTGAGGGGCTCGTCACCGCTTGGGGCGTCCATCAAAGGATGCCATTTTCCATTTCCGTCATCTTGACGCAGGTGGTGAACGTCGGCGGTTTTGGTGGCCTGTTGGCGGCGGTACTTCTTACCCATGATGCTCTCCGATGGTTGAGGTTGTGCACAAATGGAAAACGCCCCCGAAGCGGAGGCGTTGAAGATACGTTTGATTGTGAAGTGCGCAGAAAGTTGCAGCGGATTCGAAAGAGAGGGATGCCAAAGCGCGTGAAGCGCTTGTCACAGACGGTGGACTTGTCTCATGTCCGGGTGCGGGACCATTTGGCGTCAAAGTGTCTCTCCTTGCGAATCGACCGATGCAGCTATTTTAGCAAAACAGATGTTAAAGAAATTGTTCAAACGGTCATTTTTGTTTTTTGACGGCGCAATTCGCGCGCCGGGGCCAGCACCAACACATTGGTGATCAGGGCCAATCCCGCGCCGCCCAGCGCGATGGTGGAAATCGCAACCCCACCGTCCAACAGCCAGCCGACCAGCACCGGGGCCAGCGCGGTGGACACCACCGTCAATGATGACGTCAGCGATCTGATCGCGCCCAAGTGACGCACGCCGAAGGTTTCCGCCCACGCCGCGCTGATCAGCACCCCGCTGGCCCCGATGGTGAGACCGCCGAGGCTGAAATACAACGGTGCCGACCACGTTTGATCCAAGGTGGCGACCACGACCAAGGCCAGAACCAAGGGGAGGGTGAACACAGGCAACACCACCCCTGGCCCATGGCGGTCGACCAGCCAACCGGTGAGCAGGCCGGTGGCGACGGTGGTGGCGGCGAAAGCGGGAAAGCTGGCGGCGAGCAGCGCGATGTCCCAGCCCTTAGCCTCGGCGATGGCGAGTTGGTGAAAAAACAGCCCAGTCATGATAAACGGCCCCATAAGCGACGCGGGCACGATCATCTGAAAGCGCCAATCGCTCATCAGGCGGCGCTGGGTGAGCTCGTCTTGATGCTGGCCTTCGGCTTTGAGGCGTTCTTCCAATTGCGCATGACGCACGCCGTGGCCTTTGAGCAGCCACAAAGCTAACGGCAGGTGCAGCGCGAACAGATAAACGGCGAAACCGCCCCAGGCTTCGCGCCAGCTCAAGACGCTCAAGATCAGCACCAGGGCTGTGGGGAAGGTTGCTTCGGCGATGGGGTAGCCCAGCCCCACGACGCTCATGGCGCGCCCGCGTGCGGCCTCGAAATAGCGCGCCATGCTGACCACCGCGGTGTGGCGCAGCAAACCTTGGCCGAACAGCCTGAGGCCGACAAACGCCAGACCCAATATCCACGGCGATGAGGCCGCGGCCATCAGCGCGCTGGAAACGGCCAGTCCGCCAAACACGACGCCTGCATAAAGGCGCAGATCTACCCGGTCGATGAGCCGTCCGGCCCACAAGATCACTGCAGCGCTGATCAACGTCGCCACCGCATACAGGCCACCGAAATCGCTGTGGCTAAGGCCGAAATCGGCGCGAATGTGATCGCCGAACAGGGCGATGAAAAAGGTTTGGCCGAAATTGCTCGCCAATGTGCAAGCCAAGCCAAAGCCGAGAAAACGGCGGTTTTCGATCAGAAAAGACAGAGTGTTCATCGGCGAATGCGTGGCCTCACGCGGACTTGTGGGCGCAGTCCACGCACACCGGGGTGGCGGGGTCCATATCCAGGCGTTTGGGCGGGATTTCTTCGCCGCACGATACGCAATAGCCGTACTCATCGTTGTCCAGGCGTGCCAACGCGGCGTCGATACGGTGCAGTTCGATTTCACGACGGCGTTCGGTTTCGACCTGCATGGCTTGATTTTGCAGCGCGTCCATGCGCGATAAACGCCCGACGCTGGTCTGGTCCAGCTCCACAACGCCGCGCTCGTCCGCCGTCACTTCGGCGTCGTGCAGCAGGGCTTTGCGCTCGCTAAGAAGTTGATTTCGCACACTTGTTGGGTCTGATTTTGTCATGGTTGCGGCTTCGCTGTTGTGTTGGCGATGGCTCAGTATCGGTGATGAGTATTTCATATTTTATGAAGGAATCAGCAAAAGGGTAAGCGCCAAATGATCTTGAAGGCGGCCCAGACCCTACCCATATAAAGAGAGATATTGGTGTGGGGGTTCCTGTTTTACGCGTAAGCGGAGGAACGACCAATGTTTGTAAAATCCATCTTGGCCGAAAAAGGCCCTGAACTGATCCGAATCTCGCAAAGGGCGGACCTACGCGAGGCGGCGCAGCTGTTTAAGATCGAACGCATCGGCTTCGCCATCGTGGAAGACGAAGCCCACACCCCGCTCGGCACGGTATCGGAGCGCGATATCGTTCAAGCGCTGGCGATCTACGCCGATTTCAACATCTTGAAAGTCGCCGATGTGATGACCCACAATCTGGTCAGTGTCGGTCCGGAAGAGCCGTTGGAAACGGTGCGCGAAATCATGACCGAACGGCGCACCCGCCACGTCTTGGTCAAAGACGGCGGTCAGTTGATCGGCATCGTCAGCATCGGCGACTTGATCAAACACAGCCTCGCCGAATGCCAGATCGACAGCGTGCAGATGCGCGATTACATCAACGGCACCGGTTATCAGTAAGCGTCTACTGGACAGGTTGGCCTAACATGACCATCTTGAACGTGGTTATTCCAACCGCGTGAGGGGACGTGTCTATTTTCCACACCATCTTTTTGGCGATGAACATCGCGCGCCGCGACTTGCGTGGCGGCCTGCGTGGACGTGCGCGGACCTTGGGCCTGTTGGTCGCGGGCGTGCTGGTCGGCGTCGCCGCGGTGGCGTTGGTCGGGGCCAGTTCGCAAAGTCTGCGCGACGGCGCACGCCAAGGCGGTCTGCAAGCCGTGGGCGGGGACTTGTCGCTGCGCCTGTTTCATCGCGGCCCCACGGTGGATGAACTCAGTGCCATATCAGCCGAAGGCCAAGCCAGCGTCACCGCTGAACTGCGCCCGATGGTGCAAGTCGGTGCAAAGAGCCTGCTGGTTGAGCTGAAAGGCGTGGATCAAGCTTATCCGCTGTATGGGCAGGTGCTCAGTACGCCGCAATTGCCGTTGTCGGAACTTGTACATGGCGGCGGTGCCGTTGCGGATGCGGCGGTGTTTGACGATTTGGGTTTGAAGATCGGCGATGAAATCGTCATTGGTGCACAGAGCTACCAGCTGCGCGCAAAACTGCTTGCTGAGCCCGACCGTGAGTTTCGCGCCTTTTCATTGGGCCCGCGCATTATGGTCGCCTTGGACAGTTTAGCGTCCACCGGATTGGTCAGCTCGGGGGCGGAAGTTTATTATTACACCCGCGTCAAATTGGCCCCAGACACAGACGCGAGCAAAGCCATGGCGCGCATCGACAGCCAGTTCCCTCAGTCGGGCTGGCGCATGGTCAATGCGCATCAGGGCGTGCCGGGGGTGGAGCGCACTTTGGCGATGGTGCATGTGTTGTTGTTGTTTTTGGGCCTCGGCGTGATGTTGGTCGGCGGTGCGGGCATCAGCGGTGCGGTGCGCGCGCACATCACCGCCAAGATGGAGATCATCGCCATTCTCAAAAGCATCGGCACCCCGCCGAACGTGATCGCGTTGGCGTTGGGTTTTGAGGTTTTGATCGGCGCGGGCTTGGGCGCGGTGTTGGGTATTGCGCTGGGGGCGTTAGGACCTGCACTGGCCGCCAATGCGTTAAGCGATCAATTGCCGTTCGCCTTGAGCCCGTGGCCGTCGTTGAAAGCTTTGAGCGGTGCGGCGGGCTTCGGTCTGTTGGTGGCGCTGTTGTTTGCGTGGTGGCCGCTGATGGGTGTGCGCAGCGTGAGCACCCGCCAATTGTTGCGCGAACGCTTCGATCATGTGCCGGGGCGCATCGGTTGGGGTGGCGCGCTGGGCGCCTTGCTGATCATCGCGGGGCTGGCGGCGTTGGTGTTTTGGGTTTCGCCCATGCCGGTGCTGACGGTGGCGTTTTTGCTGGGCGGTTTGGTGTTGGCGCTGGTGTTTTTGGGCCTGGGGCATGTGATGGTCAAAGCGGCGCAATGGACGTCGCGGCGCTTGTCCAAAAGCCATGTTTTGCTGCGTTTGGCGTTGGGCAATTTGCACCGTGGCGGCGCGCCGACCGGGGCGGTGGTGATGGCGTTGGGGCTGACCCTGACGCTGTTGGTGGCGCTGGATGGGATCGAGCGTGCGGCGGGTGCGCACGTCGCCACCACATTGCCGCGCACCGCGCCGGACCTGGTGTTGTTTTCGGTCCCCAAAGACCGCGCCGAAGACTTAAGGGGGGCGATGGATGGATGGGACGGCCTGCACGCCAAACGCATCATGCCGTTTTTGCATGCCCGCGTTTCGGCCATCGGCGGCGTGGCGGTGCGTGATCTGAACATCCCCGCGTCGTTGAACTGGGTGGTGCGCGGCGATCGCGGTGTGTCGTTTGCTTCAGCAATGCCCGAAGGCAGCACGCTCACCGCCGGAACGTGGTGGACGGCGCAAGAGGCAAGCCAGCCGTTGTTGTCCGTCGATGCGGTGATCGCCGCCAAGCTGGGCTTAAAGGTGGGCGATACCATCACGCTCAATGTGTCGGGCATCTCTGTCACCGGGCGTATCGCCAATTTGCGCACCATCGATTGGACCGGGCTGGATTTGGATTTCCCTATTTTGGCCAGCCCCGGCGCATTGCAAACGGTGCCGCACACCTATGCGGCGTCACTGAAAGCCAAGGCCGGGCGCGCGGCGCGATTGGAACAGTTCATTGTCGATGACTTTGCCGACCTGCCACGGGTGCGCGTCGATGGGGTGATCGCGGCGTTGTCCAGCGCGCTGGACGCGGTGGTCGCGGGTCTGCGCATCGCCGCGTTGATGACCGGGGTGGCGGCATTGGTGGTTTTGGCGGGCAGCGTTTTGCAAGGCCTCAGCGCGCGTTTGGACGAGGCATTGTTGTTTAAAATTCTCGGCGCGAACCGGGCTCAGCTGCTGGGCCACTTGGCGGTGGAGTTTGCGGTGCTGGGTGTACTGGTGTCCGTCGTCGCGGTGCCACTGGGGTTAGGTGTGGCAGGCGGCGTCAGCCGTGCCGCTGGTTTGACCGGGCCCGGGATGATGGGGCTTGCGCTTGGCGGCGGGGTGCAGTTGGCGCTGATCGCTATATCGGTGACGGTCGCGGTGGGCTTGGTCGCAACGTGGGGGGCTTATACAGCCGCACCTTCGCGGTACTTGCGCAATCGCGGCGTTTGATCGTCGGCTTTCTTTTTCGCCTTGGTTTTTTTCTTCGGTTGCGGACGGGCATAGACCCACTCGTCGCCCTCGGACGCGTCGGGTTGGAAAGCATAACCATCGACGTCGAAGGATTTCAGCTGTTCGGGGTCGGTGATTTTATTTTGCACGATCCAGCGCGCCATCATGCCGCGCGCGCGCTTGGCGAACAGGCTCATGATCTTGATCTCGCCGTTTTCGCGGATTTCCTTGAACACCGGGGTGATGACCCGCAGACCGGCCTCGGCCAAGTGCTCACCGCGCGCGGCCTTGAAGTATTCGACGCTGGCCAAACACACCACGGTGTCGGTTTTGTTGGCCTTGGCTTGGTCGATGATGGCGTCGGACAGGCGGGTGTCCCAATATTCATACAGGTTCTTGCCTTTGGGGTTTTCCAGCCGTGCGCCCATATCTAAGCGATGCGCGCGGATCAAATCCAGCGGGCGCAGCTTGCCGTAAAGACCGTTCAAGATCACCAGATGGTCTTGGGCGTAATCCAAATCCTCTGCGCTCAAGGTTTCGGCGTCCAGCCCCACATAGGTGTCGCCGGAAAACATCCAGCACGCGGGCTTGGCGTTGTCAGACGTGTGGGGGAACGAGAACACGCCGTAGTCTTCTTTGACCTGCACGGCTTGCTTGGCGCTGATGTGCATCAGGCGCTCCATCTCCGTGGTGTCCAGCGCGCCCGCGATCTTCGCCAATTTGGTGGTGTCGTCGGGATAATCCGGCGTGGTCAAACCAGGGGTGTCGCGATCCCAGTCTTTGAGGTTGAGACGCTTGGCAGGGGAAATGACGCAGAGCATGGGCGGGTTTCTCGTTTAGACTTGTTCCAAAGGGAAAGACACGTTAGGCCAAAAGCACGCCTAAGGTCAAAAACAGCGATAAGGACGATATAGGGATGATCACCGTCTACGGCATCAAAAACTGCGACACCGTGCGCAAGGCCCTGAAATGGTTGGAGGCAGGGGGCATTCAACATGCCTTTCACGACTTCCGCGCCGATGGTTTGGACGCCGCCACGGTGCAACGTTGGGTCGACGCAAAGGGGTGGGAATCGGTGCTCAACAAACGCTCCACCACCTGGAAGCAATTGGACGATGCGACCAAAGCGGGGCTTGATGGGGACGGTGCGGTGGCGTTGATGGTGGCGCACCCAACGTTGGTTAAGCGTCCGGTGTTTGAGTTGGAAAACACTATTTTGCAAGGCTTTACGGATGATGTACGTGCTCAATTAAGCTGAGGACAGCGATCTTATTTTGTTGTCCCTAAGACAATTGACGCATTTGCCAACGCGGCGCGAAAACCCTATGATCCGTCCTCAAGGGATTCAGACGGGAGAACCTCGGTGGAGGTTCTTGGGTAAAGTTTAGACCGTAAAGTTATATTTAAGTCTGGGAACGCTGATAGATGATGACACGCCGTACTGCATGGGCTTCGCCGTTTGTTTTGGCACTGGCTCTTTGGGTTTCTCCCGTTTTTGCGAACACCGCACACGCTGGCGACAAGACTGCGCAGGTTTTCATTGAAGGCCTCGCCGATGAAGCCGTGCAGGCGTTGACCGCCGAAGGCGTCAGCCGTGACGAACGCGTAACCCGCTTTCGCGAAATGCTCAGCCAAAACTTCGACGTGCCGGTGATCGGTCGGTGGGTGCTGGGCCGCTATTGGCGCACCGCGACGGACGCTGAAAAAGAAGAATATCTGCAGCTGTTCGAAGACTACATCGTGATCACCTATGTGGAGCGCTTCGACCAGTATTCCGGTGAAGTCATCAAGGTGGTAAAATCGGTTTCCGATCCGGGCAAGGATTCTTTGGTGTTTTCCGAAATTCACCGTCCCACTGGTGGTGAGCCGATCCGCATTGATTGGCGGGTGCGCAGCCAGTCCGACATCTACAAGATCATCGACGTTTATGTCGAAGGCATTTCCATGAGCCAGTCTCAGCGCAAGGAATTTACCTCCGTCATTCGTTCGCGTGGCGGCAAGGTGGCCGGGCTGATCGATGTTTTGCGCACAAAGGTTGAAAGCCTTTCCAACTGATCCACGGTGAACGCAGTGTCGCAGGGCCCCCAGGACAGGATTAAGGGCGCTGACGACGAAAACTTTCCCGTCGCTTCAAAGCTGTTGCCGCCATGGTCGCGTCCCCATGTGATGGCGTTTTACGCCTTTGCCCGCGCCGCCGACGATGTCGCCGACGCGCCGAATTTGCCTGCTGATGAAAAGCTCAACCAGCTTCAAGCGATGAGCGCGCAGTTACAGGGCGGTGCGACGGGGCCTTACGCGCACGTTTACAGCCTTCATCAAAGTCTGCTGGATACGCAGGTTTCTCCCCACCATGCCCAAGACTTGCTCAAGGCCTTCATGTGGGATGCAGAGCATCCGCGCACTCCGGATTGGGCTGCGCTGATGGCGTACTGCGCGCTGTCGGCGGCCCCGGTGGGACGCTACTTGATCGATTTGTTGGGTGGAGTCAAAGATGATGACTATGGCCCGTCCGATGCCTTGTGTGCGGCGTTGCAGGTGCTCAACCATCTGCAAGACATCCAGGACGATCACCTCAGCCTTGGGCGCATTTACATACCCGATGATTGGCTGGCGGCTGAAGGGGTGAGTGATATCGATCTTGCCGCAGATGCATGCTCACCGGGCCTGCACCTGGTTTTGGACCGTATGTTGGATGGAGTGGATGCGTTGCTGGTTGAGGCAAAACCGCTGCCCCATGCGATCAAATCCAAGGCTTTGGCGCGTGAAGCGGGCGGCATTTTGGCCTTGGCGAAAGCGTTGGCGAAGGCGTTACGTCATCGTGATCCGTTGGCCGAGCGGGTCGAGTTGGGTAAAGCCCATATGGCGCTGCGCTTCGTGTGGGGTGCGCTGAGCGTCTGAGTGGTGTATCCATGGTTCTGATGACTGATTCTTCCGCCACGCAAGCCTCCACACTCTGTCAGCACCCACCGTCAGCGAAAGCGGTGGGCAGTTCCTTTTATTGGGCGCTGCGTTTGATGCCCCTTAAGCGGCGCGAAGCGATGTTTCGCGTTTATGCCTTTTGTCGCGAAGTCGATGACATCGCCGACGGCACCGATGACGCCGCCAGCAAAATGGCGCGCTTGCAAACGTGGCGCAGCGATGTCGAAAGCCTGTTTGGCGACGGTGCGCCCGCGCCCGCGATTGCGTGCTTAAAGCCGGTGGTGGACGAATACGGTTTGGACCAAACCGATTTGCTGGCGGTGATCGACGGTATGCAGACCGATGCCCATGAAGTCGTGCGCATGACTGATGAGGCCGCGTTCGATTTGTACATGGACCGGGTCGCGTCCGCCGTTGGGCGGTTGTCGGACAAGGTGTTTGGCCTCAGCGGTCCACACGCCGAAAACCTTGCCCATCATTTGGGCCGGGCGCTGCAAATCACCAACATCTTGCGCGACCTGGACGAAGACGCGGCACGCAATCGCCTCTACCTGCCGCTCAGTCTGTTGCGCGCCCACGCGATTGAAACAGACGGGCCACACGCCGTTTTGGCGCATGCGCGCTTGGGCGGAGTTTTGTCCGCATTGGCCGAGCGTGCGCATGGACACTTTGGCGGCGCGCGCGCGGCGCTGGCGCAGTTGGACAAAAGCAAAACCCGTCCGGCGCGCATGATGATGGCGGTTTATTTTCGGCTGTTGCAAAAGCTCCAGGCGCGTGGATTGGACCAAGTTCACACCCGCGTGCGCTTGAACAAGCTGGAAAAGCTCTGGCTGATTTTACGCCATGGCGTGTTGTGATGATGGCCAAGATAACAAAAAGCCGCGTTCATGTGATCGGTGCGGGGTTGGCGGGCTTGTCCGCTGCGGTGCGTTTGGCGCACGCGGGCCTCAACGTCAGCGTTCATGAAACCGCCAAGCACGCAGGCGGGCGCTGTCGCAGCTTTTTCGACGATGCGCTGGATGCCACCATCGACAACGGCACCCACTTGCTGCTCAGCGGCAACCGCGAGGTCTTGGACTATGTCGATCTGATCGGCGGCACCGGTGCGCTGCATCACGCCCCGCGCGCGGCGTTTGATTTTAAAGACGTGTCTTCGGGGGCGCAGTGGCGCGTCGATCTGGGGGCGTCAGGAAGCGGTTCCCTGATCCGCTGGCTGATGGATGCAAAGCGTCAACCGCCGGGCCTAAAGCCACTGGCATTGTTGCGCGATTTGTGGGCGTTGCGCGGCGCAGATGATCAAAGCGTTGCGGCATGCGTCGATCCTACATCACGACTGTTCGAAACCTTTTGGCGGCCTATGTGTTTGGCGGTGCTCAATGGTGAGCCGCATGAAAGTGCGGCGCGCTTGTTGTGGGCGATGCTGCGGGCCTCGGTGCTTAAAGGCGGCGCGTTCGCAAAGCCGGTGTTCGCGCCGCATGGTTTGGGAACGGCGCTGATTGATCCGGCGCTGGACATGTTGAATGCACACGGCGTGGACGTTCACTTTGCCCGCCGCATCACCAGTTTGGATGCAGAGGGCCTGGACAATCAGGGTGCGCGCATCGGCGCCATCAGCTTCGCCAACGCCGCCGAAGTCTTGGCCGTCACCGACGCGGTGATCTTGGCGGTGCCGCATCAAAACGTTTCCGACTTGATCGATGGCATCGATGCGCCCAAGGGCTCAAAAGCGATCTTGAACGTGCATTACCGTATTGCGCATGCTGTGGATGCGCCGCGCATGTTGGGCGTTGTCGGTGGTGAGATTGAATGGCTGTTTCAGCGCGGCGATATCGTCTCCGTCACCGTCAGCGGCGCGAATGCATGGATGGACAAAGACACCGACGCCATCGCCCACGCGCTGTGGCCTGAGGTCGCCAAAGCGCTGGGGCAAGACGGGGATATTCCGCCTTATCGGGTCATCAAAGAACGCCGCGCCACCTTCGCCGCCAGCCCGGCGTCATTGGCGCATCGGCCCGCAACGCGCACCCACGTCAACAATCTTTACCTTGCGGGCGACTGGACCGACACAGGCCTGCCCGCGACGCTGGAAAGCGCGGTCAAATCCGGGCGGTTGGCGGCGCAAGCGGTGCTTCGTGATTTGGGCGGAAACCTTGACTAAGGAAGGTTACAACACTTCACCTACGACGAGTCTCATCTGGTGAAGGTTTTGTGGTTTGCTCTCGCCGACAACTCCGGTCTCAATGGTTTGTGAGTGGGTTGGGCCGCTTCCGCCTTTGCTGATCGTTTGACAGCTGAGACTCCAGGTAATGCCATAGGACTTTTTGGGGGGAAAGCTCATGCTGCCGAGGCAGGTTCCTTGCCCGTTGGGTAATTGGACGGCGAGGGTGGCGCTGAAGTTGCCTCGCATTTGGAGGGTGCCAGATAAATCTTGATCAAAATCATCCCAAGTTATGCTGATTTTATAGGATTTCTTCTTCTGTGAAGGTGTATGGATGATGCGCCTATAAGGATCCCCCCCTAAATCCACCAAAGCCTGTGCCGCCCAATAGTCCTCACCACCGCAGCTGAGCAATGCCGCGTGTTTTATGTATTTGAGCTGGGAGTTGAGGCCTCTCATGCCGATGTGGGCGATGCGTTCGCCTTCGAATGAACCATCGCGAATGCTCATAACTGTAACGTTGTCGGGATTTACAATCCTTTTGACGTTGTTTGAATAAACCTCACAATTTTCAGCCATCATTTTCTGGACGAAACGTCCTTCGGTTGGCTCGACTCCCCTACCAAATCCGCCAGGCACGGCGCAACCGGTTAAAATACCGGCAAGCGCCGTGCACAAGGCGATGGATTTAGCAACTTTGTTCATAACGTTTCCTTCAGCGCATGGTCTTGTAATGGTGGTGATTGAGGGAACGTATCAGCTTAAGATTGCTTCGGCAATGTGTTGGGTCAGGCGCTTTGCTTCATTTGCTCTCCTGACCAAAGGCCGGTCGCGGCGGTGGCGCGGGCGTAGGCGGCGAAGTCGCGCGGTGCGCGGCCTAAGGCGCGCAGTACGCCGTCCGTCAGGTGGGCGTTGCGGCCATCAAGCACGGTGGTCAGCAGGTACATCAACAGCGCCCTGAAACCTTCATCAAGACCAGCCTGGATGAGGCCGTCTTCATAGTCCTTGGCGGGCACTTGTACGAAGCGCACGGGTCGTCCGCTGGCCGCTGAAATTTCATCGGCAACGTCTTTGAACGTCAACAGGCGCGGTCCCGTAAGTTCATACAGCTGTCCGGCGTGACCCGTTTCGGTCAGCGCGGCGACGGCGACGTCGGCGATGTCGTCGACATCGATGAACGGTTCGCCAATTTCGGCGACGGGCAGGGCGATTTCACCGCTGAGCACCGCATCCAACAAAAAGCTTTCGCTGAAATTCTGCGCGAACCAGCTGGCCCGCAAAATCGTCCAATTGACGCCGGAGGCTTTGACGACGTCTTCACTACGCTGGGCTTCTTCTTCGCCGCGACCGGACAACAGCACCAGTTTTTGTACGCCGCAGCTGACCGCCAAATCGGTGAACGCCTGGACCGTTTCCACGGCCCCGGGCACCGCCAGGTCGGGCTGGTAGCTGATGTAAACGGATTTCACATCCTTTAAGACCGCCAACCAGGTGTCTTGGTCGTTCCAGTCGAACGGTATTTCGGCGCTGCGTGAACCGATCCGGGTTTTGTAACCCAAAACCAGCAGTTGTTCGGCGATGCGCCGTCCGGTTTTGCCGGTTCCGCCAAGCACTAAGATCGTATCGGATTGAGATGGGGTGTTCATGGTGACCTCCTAATGTGAGAAAAGCTCATGTTCTGTAAATGTGATAAACCCTCACAATTGAAGAGTCAAACATAAAAGTGACAAAGGCTCACATTTTTTCTATATTCAAAGAAATGCACACGATCGAATGATGGAGAACGAGGGATGCAAGAGACGACGGTTCAAGGCACTGCAAGCCAAAGCTTGCGCAAAACGCCGAACCAGCGCCGCAGCAAAGAACGGGTGGAAAAAATGCTCGGTGTTGCGATCGATCTGATCGCCGAAAACGGCAGCGACGCCATGCGCATGAGCGAGGTGGCGAAGATGGCGGGGGTGTCGATCGGTTCGCTCTACCAATATTTCCCTGACAAGAGCGCGATCATCCAAACCTTGGCGGAACGCTATAACGCCCAAGGCAAGGATTGCATCAGAAACGGTCTGGCTCATGTCGGCACGGTGGACGAGTTGTGCGATGCATTCGGCGCGCTGGTCGATGAATATTACGCCTTGTTTTTGGCCGAACCGGTGATGTGCGACATCTGGTCCGGCACCCAAGCCGACAAGGCGCTGCGCGAAATCGAATTGACCAGCAGCCGCGAAAGCGCGTCCGATTTGGTCAAGGTGCTGATGCGCTTACAGCCCAAAATGGATGCGGACGACGTCACCGCCAGCGCTTTTTTGGTGATGCACCTGGGCGAAGCGACGATGCGTTTGGCGATCTCCGTCGCCCCTAAAGAAGGCGAAAAACTGGTCGCGGGCTACAAGCACATGGCGCTGACCGAATTGCGCCGGATTGTTGGCGCTTAAAGGGCGCGCTTCACAATGTTGCCCCAGTTGTGACGTACAAAGGATTTGAACCAACCGTGAGGGGGCGCCGTGACAACCACAATCACATACCTAACCGACATTGCGATCTTGCTGGCGGCTGCGGTCGTTGCTGTGCCGATGTTTCAGCAGATGCGCATGGGCGCTGTACCGGGCTTTGTCGTCGCGGGCGTGGTGGTCGGGCCTTATGGCTTTGGTTTGATCGGCAACGTTGAAGAGGTCGGCCAGTTTGCTGAGCTGGGCGTCGTATTGTTGCTGTTCATCATCGGCATCGAGCTCAATCCCCGCCGTCTGTGGCTGATGCGCAGGCTGCTGTTCGGCCTGGGCACGCTGCAGGTGTTGGTGACCAGCGCGGCTTTGGTGTTCGTCGCTCACTATCTGGTCGGTGTGCCACTGCGCGCCGCCGTGCTGATCGGTCCGGCTTTGGCGCTGTCGTCCACGGCGTTTGTATTGCAGCTGCTGACGGAACACAAAATGCTCACGTCGGGCCCGGGGCGCGCGTCCATCGCGATCTTGTTGTTGCAAGATTTGGCGGTGGTGCCGTTGTTGGCGCTGGTGTCGTTGTTGTCCATGCCGGAGCTTACCTTGGCCGAAGACCTGTTCATCGCCTTGGGCGAAGCGGCGCTGATCATCGGCTTGGTCATTCTCGCCGGTCGGTATTTGTTGCAGCCGGTGCTGCACCGTGTCGCCAAGGCGAAAAATTCGGAAGTGTTCACCGCATCGGCGGTGTTGCTGGTGCTGGGCGCGGCGGTGGTGATGGAACACGTCGGCCTGTCCATGGCCATGGGCGCGTTTTTGGCCGGTTTACTGATCGCGGATTCCGCATTTCGCCATCAAGTCATCGCCGAAACTCAACCGTTTCGCGGATTGCTGCTGGGGCTGTTTTTCATGTCCATGGGTATGACCTTGGACCTTGGTCAATTCTTGCTTCAACCGGCCTTGATCATTGCCTTGGTGGTTGCTTTGATCGTGCTGAAAGCCGTGGTGATCTGGCCGTTGGCGCGGATGTTTGGGATCAGCGGCAAGGATGCGTTGACTGCAGCGCTGTTGCTGGCGCAAAGCGGTGAATTCGCACTGGTGGTGTTTACGGTGGCGATGGGGGCGGGGCTGTTGGAACAGGTGCTGTTTCAGCAGCTGTTGTTGGTGGTCATTCTGTCCATGTTGGTTACGCCGTTGTTGGCCAGTTGGGCACGCCGCATCCGCTCCATGGGCGAGAGCGGGGGACATGGGGCCGGGCAATCGGTGTCTGTGGAGCACGCCAGCGCTGAAGACAATGGGGCCAAGCCCGTTCTGATCATCGGTTTTGGGCGGGTCGGTCATAAGATCGGTGATATTCTTGAATTGGCCGAGGTGCCGTTTTCCGCGATCGACAACAATCCAACCCTGGTCGCGCGCGAACACGCCCTTGGGCGGTCTGTGTTTTTCGGTGATGCGGAACGGCCGGCGGTGTTGAAAGCCATGGGCGCTGAGAACGCCCGCATCGCCATCATCGCGTTGGACGATCACGACGTCACCGAACATCTGGTCGCCACGCTGCAGGCGAACTTCCCCAACTTGGCTATATTTGCGCGGGGCCACAATCGGGCGCGCTGCGAAAAGCTGAAATCCTTAGGCGTCGATGTTGCGGTGTCGGAAACGCTGGAAACCAGCATCGAACTGGCGCGTGTGGCGCTGCTGGGCGTGAGCACCCCGGACGACGACGTCAATCTTGTGATCGAGGACTTTCGCCGCACCTATCACCAAAAGTAAGTTTAGTCGCGCAATTCAACCGGCAGCTTGAAGTGCATGTTTTCTTCGATTCCGGTGAGGATTTCGATGCGGGTATCGCGCAGCTCAGTCAAGCGGTCCAAAACCCCTTGCACCAGAACTTCCGGGGCCGAGGCACCGGCGGTCACGCCCACGGTGGTGACATTGTCCAGCCATGCGGGGTCCAACGCGTCGGCGTCGTCGATCAGATAGCTGGGCACGTCGCAATCGGCGCCGATTTCGCGCAACCGGTTCGAGTTGGAGCTGTTTTTGCCGCCGATCACCAACACCAAATTCGTGCCTTGTTCGCCACATGCCAAGGCGCGCACCGCTTGTTGGCGATTTTGCGTGGCGTAACAGATGTCTTTGAGATCTGGGCCTTGAATGGCGGGGAAACGCTCCGTCAGCGCATCGATGATCGAACGGGTGTCATCCACGCTGAGCGTCGTTTGCGTGACGTAGGCAAGCGACGTGCCCGGGGCGATGTCGAGCCGATCGACGTCGTCCACCGTGGCGACCAAATGAGTCTTGCCGTGAATGCGCCCCAGCGTGCCTTCGACCTCTGGATGGCCCTTGTGGCCGATGAGGACGACCTCTTCGCCTTTTTCAGCATGGCCTTGGCCTTGGCGGTGGACCTTCGTCACCAGCGGGCAGGCGGCGTCGATGTAGGGCAGGGCGCGGCGCTTGGCTTCGTCTTCGACCGCGTCGGACACGCCATGGGCGCTGAAAATGGTGTGTGCGCCGTCGGGCACCTCGTCCAGTTCCTTGACGAAAATCGCGCCGAGGCTTTTCAGCTCATCGACCACAAATTTGTTGTGAACGATTTCGTGGCGCACATAGACCGGCGCACCGTATTTTTCTAAGGCCTTTTTGACAATGGCGATGGCGCGGTCCACACCGGCGCAAAAGCCGCGCGGCTGGGCCAAAATGACGCGAAGGGGGGCGCTCATGAGCTTTCCAGTGTTGTTGCGGGCCAACCATAAACCGCTTTGGTGGGCCTGAAAAGGGGCCTCACGGCCCAGATTGCTACATTATAACCGATCTTAAAGTGGACCGTAACCATATGATTGGTATGGTGAATGGAATGAGGTATGTGCTTTGAACTTGCAGGTAACCCTTGACTGAGCTTGGGTATTGTGTGAATATGCTCTCAGTCGGTGCCCGTAAGGGGCTGATTGCGTTTATGTTCTTCATAAGGGCGAACATAAACGGCTGATCCGGCCAGAAAAGGCGGATCGGGCTTGTCAGGGCTATTGATGCAGCCGGGAGGAGCCAACGAGACCGTTGGTTGCCGAGGACCCAGTTGCCATCCAATTGCCATTTTTGTCCGTATGTTATGGGCAGTGACAAGTTTGTCGGGACTATTGCTTCGATTGGAGGGTAGCCATGTTGACGATTGATGTGCTGCAAGCAGATGTGCTGATCGCACTCATTTTGACCCCTATTATGCTACTTGTTTTGGCGGGGGCCGCGTCGCTTTCTTTGGCGCACTTCCTTTCTTTGCAAACTGAACTCAAGCCTGTGCGGGTGCGTAATTGTGATCGCACCGTTCACCGGCGTTGATTTGGAACGTCTTGACGTTATGTCATCGTTTTGATTTGGGAGTATAACTCGCCATGACCGCAAGTAACCTGCCGACCTCCGTCTCAGAAAATGGCCTCGCGCGCTATTTCAAGGAAGCGTGGTCTTATCCCGTGTTGGAAGCCAAGCAAGAACGCACCCTGGCTGAACGCTGGCGCGATGAAGGCGATGTCGACGCCGCGCATGCGTTGGTGACGTCGCACCTACGCTTGGTGGTGAAAATCGCCATGGGCTATCGCGGTTACGGCCTGCCGGTCGCCGATTTGGTGTCGGAAGGCAACATCGGCTTGATGAAGGCGGTCAAGAAATTCGAGCCCGAACGCGGCTTCCGTTTGTCCACCTACGCCATGTGGTGGATCAAGGCGGCAATCACCGAATATGTTTTGCGCTCTTGGTCGATGGTCAAGATGGGCACGGTCGCGGCGCAGAAAAAATTGTTCTTCAGCCTGCGCCGTCACAAGCAGCGCTTAGGCATTCAAGACAGCGGCGAGCTCAACCCCGATCAGGCCAACCGCCTGTCCGAAGAGCTGAACGTGAAGGCGGATGAAATCGTCAACATGAACCGCCGCCTTGCGTCCAAGGACTTGAGCCTCAACGCGCCGGTCGGCCAAGACGAAGGCTCATCGGTCGAGTTCCAAGACCAATTGGAATACGAAGGTGCTTCGCCCGAAGAGCTGCTCGGCGATGGTGAAGTGCGCGGCTTGCGTCATGAAATGCTGCAAAGCGCGATCCAAAACTTGGACGTGCGCGAACAGCACATTTTCATCGAACGCCGTCTCAAAGACGATCCGGTGACGCTGGAAGAACTCGGCCAGCATTACGGCATTTCGCGCGAACGCGTGCGCCAATTGGAAGCCCGCGCCTTTGATAAGGTGCAAAAAGCCATGACCGCGGACATGAGCGGGCGAGAACAGGCCGCCGAAGAGGCCATGGCTGCGGATGCGTCGTTCGCCAGCTAAGTCTTTTAAGCGCATTTCTCTTGGATTTAGAAAGCCATGACGCGATAATCGTGTCATGGCTTTTTCGTCCGTTCCGATTGTGTTGTTTTGCGATTTCGGCTTGCCCTACACCGGGCAGATGAAAGGCCGCATCCTGCAAGAACTGGGTGAGCAAGCCCCCCATCACCCGATCATCGATCTGTTTCACGACGTGCCCGCGCACGCGGTGCAGGCGGGGTCGGTGCTTTTGGCGGCCCATGCGGCTGATTTCCCCCCCGGCAGCGTGTTCGTGTGCGTGGTCGATCCGGGGGTCGGGTCGAAAGCGCGTAAACCCGGTGCGGTGTTTGCGGGCGGGCGCTGGTTCGTCGGACCTTTGAACGGCTTGTTCGAACATGTTTTGCGTCGCTGGCCCAAAAGCGAGGTCAAGGCTTTCGAAATCACCTGGAAGCCACCGCACCTGTCGGCAAGCTTTCACGGACGCGACCTGTTTGCCCCCATCGCCGCGCAAATCGCGGTGTCGGGCGCACAAACGCAAGGTCTGGCCGAGCTCGATTTGGAGGACGTTCGCCATCCGGAGTTCGCAGATGACGTGGCCGAGGTGATCTATGTTGATGATTTCGGCAATATATTCACCGGGGTGCGCTGGGAAACCCTCGGCAATGACGACACGATTGAGGTTTTGGGCTGGGTTTTGCCCCGCGCACGGACCTTTTCCGACGTTGAGGCGGGCACGCTGTTCATCTACAAAAACGCCGTCGGACTGGTGGAAATCGCCGCCAATTTGGCAAATGCGCAGAAAATTCTGGATATTGGGCCCGGAACGCGCTTATTAATCAATAAGGTGTGATGTCGATCACTTTCTTTTCCGACCGAAAATGCGTTACTATTCAGTCGGCTGGCCCGAATCGATAAGCACCTGATCCGATTTGAAATCGGGGGGGACTTGTGGGCGCCGCAAACGAGTTTGTGCTACGGGGATCCGAATGGCTTTGAAAGTCAAATTTTGGGGCGTGCGAGGGAGCATTGCATGTCCCTCGGCCAACCATATCAAGTACGGCGGGAACACCAGCTGTCTTGAAGTGAAAGTTGGCGACCGCCGTCTGGTATTGGACGCCGGGACGGGTATCCGTGGCCTGGGTCAAACGTTCCTCAAAGATGACGTCAGTCAAATTCACATTTTGCTGACCCACACCCATTGGGATCACATCAACGGCTTTCCATTTTTTGTGCCCGCCTACGACCCGCGTCGCTCGGTGCACATCATGGCCGGGCATCTACGCGGCGGCGAAGGCATTCAGAACGTGCTGGCGGCGCAAATGGACAACCCGATGTTCCCGGTGCCGTTGTCGGCGATGCAGGCGAAAATGCGCTTTGAAGATTTCGAAGCGGGCATGTCGTTCAACATCTACGACGACGTTCATGTGCGCACCGCGCCGCTGAACCACCCCAACGGCGCGACTGGCTATCGAATCGAACACGCCGGCCATTCGATATGTTACGTGTCCGATACCGAACACGTACCGGGCAAAATGGATCAAAACATTCTCGGCCTGATCGAAGGCACGGACTTGGTCATTTACGACAGCACCTACACGGAAGAAGAATTCCCCACCAAAATCGGCTGGGGCCATTCGACCTGGAACGAAGGCGTCAAGTTGTGCCGCGAAGCCGGTGCCAAATCCATGGCGATCTTCCACCACGACCCCGAACATGAAGACGACTTCATGGACAAGCTGGGTGAAGAGGCCAAAAAAGAATGGTCTGAAACCTTCGTCGCGCGCGAAGGCATGGAACTCAGCTACGGCGACGAATAGTCTACCCCTCGCAACCAAGCAAAATCGGCTTTGCGAGAAGTGGCTAAGCTGATTTCGTTTGTTGGGTCTTCTTTGAGCTCTTTAAGCTAACGGCTTCCGCCAGGGGGTGGGCGTCAACTCATCACGCAGAAGCATTAAGAACGCGCTCACGCGGGCCGTTCGACCATGGCGATGTCCCAAAAGTGCGACCACATCCGCGTCAGGCAGCGTGAATTCGGGTAAAACCCGCACCAACTGACCTGAGCTGAGGGCTTTGGCGACGTTCCATTCAGAACGCACGATGATCCCATGCCCTGCAATAGCCCAATTACGCGCGACTTCACCCTCGTTGCTCGCAAGTGTGGGGGTCATGCGTATGTGAGCTGTTTTACCGTTTTTCGTCAAACGCCACATCGTAACGTCTTCGTTATTCTCACGAACGGCAATGCAGTCGTGCCGCCTCAAGTCATCAGGCGTATTGGGCTGCCCCTGGCGGGCAAGGTAATCTGGGGACGCGCACATATAACGCCTATTGGGGGCAAGGCGTTGCATGAGTAAGCTGGAATTGGGCAGTTCGCCAATATGGACGGTGACATCAAAGTTTTCTGCGGACGTAACGATTGGTTTGTCTGACAGGAATAGATCAATTTTCACCTCCGGATAATACTGGCGAAAGCGAGCCACAGCCGGAGCAATATGATGGCGACCGAAAGTTAGAGGCGCCATGATCCGCAGCTGACCCGTGACCTCATCGCGACGTGCGGCAAGATCATCGACCAAATCATCGATATCGTTCACGATGTTGTGCCCGCGCGCGGCGACGAGCTCTCCTTCACTTGTAAGAGACAGCCGTCGGGCCGTTCGGTCGATCAACCGTACGCCAGCGCGTTCTTCAAGCTGTTTCAAGCGTTGTGTGACCGCCGAGGGAGTCACATCAAGTTTTCGCGCAACCTCCACCAACGAATCCGCTGAGGCGAGCTTTGCGAAAAATCTCAGGTCGTCAATTGTAACCATTAAGCTACGCCTACATATAATATGCATATTTGATTAATTGATTTCTACAGGTTGATCTTGATATTGGCAAGGTGAGCACGCTCAACAAGAGCGGATAGCATTCATCATTATCCAGGAGATGCCCCCCATGTTTAGTGCTGTAGAAACACCAAAGCTCATCCTTGATAAAGGGCGGGTGGAGAATAACGCTCAGCGCTTTCTTGACATTGCGACAGAGAACAATGTTCTTCTACGACCTCATTTAAAAACCTCAAAGTCAGAGGAAATCGCGAAAATAGGTACTAACGGGCGCATGTCGAGCGTAACCGTTTCGACCTTGAAAGAGGCCGAGTATTTTGCGTCATGCGGGTTTAGAGACATTTTGTATGCGGTTGGCATTGCACCGAATAAACTTCCCCATGTTAAGAAAATCATTGAGGGATGTGGGGGTGAGATTCTTCTCATAACGGATGATGTATCTGTAGCACGCGCCGCTATCGCGTTTGCGGAAGTTGAGCAATGCCCATTACAGTTTCTTATCGAGCTCGATTGTGGCGAACATCGCGGCGGCGTGACGGGCGATGGCCCTGAATTAGTGGAAATTGCACAACTATTTCACGATTCCCCATTAATTCAACTCAAGGGCGTTATGACCCATGCGGGGCATTCCTATGCTTCAAAATGTGTGGCAGAGATTCAAGACATTGCCGAAACGGAGAGAAGGACCGCCGTAGATGGTGCGCGCAGACTTTCCCAAATGGGCATCAATTGCGAGATTATCAGTGTGGGCTCAACGCCAACGTTCTTATATGCGCAATCCTTTGAAGGCCTGACCGAAGTGCGTGGCGGGGTATATTTGTTTTTCGATCTAGCTCAATTCTCGCGAAAGGTTTGTACCATAAATGATATTGCGATCTCCGTATTGGCTACGGTTATCGGGCACAACAAGCAGGGTCGTTCGCTTATCGTTGATGCCGGGGCATTTGCGCTTTCTAAGGATTTGAGCGCCAATACATTTCTATCTGATGTGGACTTTGGTTATGTCTGCGATCCATGGACACTCAAACGGTTTGGTGCACTCTCGATCAACGCCGTTCACCAGGAGCATGGAACCATATCGGTTGAAGATGACGTCTGGTTTGAACAGTTGCCGGTCGGATCTATGGTCCGCATTTTGCCCAATCACGCTTGTGCGACCGCGGCGGCATATCAAGACTATCTTGTCATAGAGGGTGATACGCTTGTCGGGGAGTGGGGGCGGGTCAATGGCTGGTGAAGGAGTTGAACTGATGACTGCGCTGACGCCAATTTATACATCCAAGGCGGCTTCACCACTTGGCCATTACTCACAAGCCGTGGTCGCCAACGGGTTCGTTTTTGTATCGGGCCTGCTGGGGATCAAGCCGACGGATGACGAGATCGTTGTCCGCAGTTTCGAACAGCAGGTGCAGATATGCTTGGACAATTTAAAACAGATTGTTACTGCTGGGGGAACGGATATTGAGAATGTTGTAAAGGTTACGATTTACCTAGACGATGTGAACAAGTGGGCTATCGCCAACATGGTCTATGAGCAGTTTTTTTGTGACCACAAGCCAGCCAGGGCTATTGTGCCAACGGGCGCTCTTCACCATGGCTTTGAAATCGAAATTGAAGCAGTGGCTGTGGTGAAATACGCCTGATCATGCGGGCTCAAATATATCCAGCCCATGCCTCGCAGACGGCAGAAAGCGACCTGTTGAGGAGGCTTTTTGATGGGCTCTGCGGTGCTCTTATTGCCCGTTGAGGTCCTGTTGCAACTGCTCGGCGGCTTTGGTTTCGGCTTCGGCGGCTTTGAGGCGCTCTTGGATGGCGTCTTGCTTGGCTTTTTCTTCCAGGCGGCGTTTGCGTTCTTCTTCGGCCAAGCGTTCTTCGAGCAAGACTTCGACGAACTCATCTTTTTGTTTATTGTCCATCGGCACCAGACGCACGATCACGCGGCGGTTTTTGGCTTGGTTGAACTTGATGGGATTGCCGTCGATGTCGCGGTTGGGGACCTTGGGATGAGAATCGCCAAACCCAACGACCTTGAGCTGAAAGCGATGCGTGCCGCCGGTCTGCATCAGGCGCACAACGGCGGCGGCGCGATCAGATGACAGTTCCCAGTTGCTGGGGAACTGCGCCGTACTGATGGGATCGTCGTCTGTGTGGCCTTCGACTTCGATGATGAAGTATTTGTATTCTTCCTTACTCAGTACTTCTGCCCATTGGGCAATCAGCGGCTTAGCCTCTTCTTTAATTTGCGCGGTGCCGGGTTTGAAAAAACCGCCGCTGGCCATTTCGATGGTCACGCCACGGGTGTCTTTTTGCACCTCGACCAATTGTTCCATGCCGAGTTGGTAGGAAATTTCTTCGATCTTGGTTTTGACCTCCGACGTGGTGGTCTCTTTCGATTCACCCATGCCGATTTCTTGCTGGATGCCCGACATCACTTCTTCGAACAACGGCAGATCGATCTTGGAAAACGACACCAGCATCACGAAGAACGCCATCAGAAGGGTGATGGCGTCCGCATAGGTCGTGAGCCATTCTTCGTCATCGGGTTCTTCGGTGAGGGGCGGTGGTGGCGGCACGATAACGTCTCCGTATAGGGGGGCTTACTTGCGCCGCGCCTTGTCGATGTTGAAGTGGATCGCCGGGTCGAGGTAGCTGTTCATCTTATCTTGGATGTAACGCGGGCTTTTACGGTCCGCCATCAAGATCAGGCCTTCGGCGACCAGATAATTGCGAAAGCGCACGATTTGTTCGCGCTGCATAATCTTATTGGCCGCCGGGATATACACCAGACGCGCAAACAACACGCCGTACAGCGTGGTGATCAACGCCAAAGCCAAACCCGGACCAAGTGCGGTGGGATCGGCACCCATTTTGTCGAGCATGATGACCAGACCGATCAGCGTACCAATCATGCCGAACGCCGGTGAGGTCGAGGCCATGAAGCGCAGAATGTGCACCTGAACCGTGTTGCGGCCAAAGGTGGTTTCGATGAGGTTGGTCATGATGTCGCGCACCTCTTCGCCGGAATAACCGCTGACCACCATCTCGATACCGAATTTGAGGAACTTGTCGCCTTTGACGGCTTTGGAGGCTTCGGCCTCCAGCGCTGGCGGGCCGCCTTTTTGCACGATGTAGGCCCAGCGGATCATGCGACCGACTTCGGCCTTTAGGATGTCGCGTCCGACCTTGGGCGTGAACAAAATACGCCCGATCAGTTTCAGCGACAAAATCACATAGCGCGGCTCATACGAAACGAATGCCGCCGCCATGGTGCCGCCGACAACCATGATGAAACTGGTGACGCTCAAAAAGATAATGTAGTGGTCGGTTTCCCAGATGATCGCACCCAGGAACATGCCAAAGGCGATCAGCAATGAGATAATTGTGGAAAAAGACACGCCCATTGGGCTCTACCCCTTTTCGTCCAGGCCATTCTGCCGGACCCCGCACCGAACACATACGTTGAACGTACGCGTGAATGCGAGAATAACTCGTTAAATTCTCAATTGCGCGAATCGCGCCCCTCAGCGCCAATCATAGCCAAAGTTTACGTTGCGGGGAAATATCCGTGTGCTCAACGCTCGCGGAAGGCTTCCTCTTTAAGTTTCAAGACCGGCTTGATCAGATAATCCATGACTGTCTTTTGTCCGGTGCGAATGTCCACGGTCGCTTCCATGCCCGGCATGATCGGCAAAAAGCCCTCGGTTTGGCCGAGATAAGATTTTTCCGGCTGCACCACGACGCGGAAATAGGGCATGCCGTTTTCGTCCAAACTGGTGTCGGCGGCGACCAAGATGACTTCAGCTTCAAGCCCGCCGTAGCGGGCGAAATCGTACGTGGAAATTTTCACAAGCGCCGCTTGACCTTCGGCGACGTAACCGCGATCTGTGGGGTTGAGGCGACTTTCGATCACCAGGTTTTCACCGGTCGGCACGATTTCCATAATCGGCTCACCAGGTTGGACCACGTTGCCTTCGGCGGTAAACGCCAAGTTGATGATGACGCCATCGATGGGGCTTTTGATTTCGGCGCGCACGCCTTGCTCTTCGGCTTTTTTCAGCAATTCGGAAATGCGGCCGATGGTTTGCTCGGTCTTGTTCAGTTCGTCTTGGGCTTCGCGGCGAAAACGGGTTTCGTCTTCTTGGACACGGCTTTCGGCTTCCGACACCGCGGCGCGGGCACGCGGAATGCCGGCGCGGATGGAACCTTGTTCACCTTTGAGCGTTTCGACCTCCGCGCTAATCTGCAAGTGATCGACGCGCGATGTCAGGCCGTCTTTCAACAAATCTTCGGAAATTTTGAAGCGCTCTTGCGCGCTGGCGAGGTTGTTGTTGGTGGCGCGCAATCGCGCTTCCAGTTCCTGGACCTCAAGCTTGCGCTGTTTGACCAGTTCGTGCATCACCGCGATGCCTGCGGCCAATTGGCGTTTGCGGGCATCAAAAGCTTGGCGCTGCGCCAACGCTTGATCGGGAACGCGTGCGGCGACCTCGGCGGGGAAGTCGGGGGTCTCCAGCCCGGTCGATTCCGCAGCCAGTCGCGCACGGGTGAGCAATTCACTGTCCAGGCGCACCTGCAGCTCTTGCAAGTTTGCACCGCCCGAGCCCAAATCCAGCTGCATCAAGGTTTGACCGGCCCGCACGATCTGTCCTTCCTTGATGAACAGGTCTTGGACGATGCCACCTTCCAAGTGTTGAATGATTTTGGATTTGCCCAGCGGGATCACTTCGCCCGGGGCCACGGCGACTTCGTCCAGTTTGGAAAAATTCGACCACGCCAAGCCGAAAATGATCAACGCCATCACCGGCCAAGCGGCATTGCGCCACGTCGGCACCGGGTGCGCGCTCAGCAATTTGTCTAGGGGGTTGGCTTCGGCCGCTGTCGTCATGTGTTATTCCCCAACCGTGCCTTTGGACCGCACGTTCGGCGTCGAACGCGCCCGTGCGCCAGCTCCACGGCCTTTGATGTCACCGCGCGGGGTGACCAGCGAACTGCCGCCTTCGGCCCATTCTTTTAAAATCGATTGCGTATTCGGACGCAGCTTTGCCCCGACTTTAATATTGGGATGATTTTTAGCAGCGTCGTCTTTGGGTTTTGCGTTTGGTTCTAAATCCGGCAACGCCCTGACAAGCCGTGGCCCGCGCACCATCGGTGTGGTGGCGGATGGGGCTTGTGCGGACGGCTGCACTTTGTTCGAGCGTTTGTGCGGACGTTCCTTGCCGCGCAACTGAATGGCGGCGTTGGCTTTGGCTGCGCCAGAGCGCACATGCGGTGTTGCTTTTGACGGTGACGCTTTGGAACGGGATTTTTTCGCGGATGCAGAGTTGCGTAGCGTGGCCGCGCCCGCCGGTTGGGGACCTTCCAGCGAAGTTGTGGAGCCGTCTTGACGCGCGCGCAGGCTGGGCATCGAACGCGGTGAGGTTTTGGGCTTTGGTGAGGTGCCGGATTGGGGCCCAAGCTTTGCACCTGAAGCGGCCTGGGGTTGAGCGGTGTTAGGTTTGGCGGCTTTGGCGAGCGCCTGGGTGCGCGCCATGGATGGTGCTTTGCCACGCGGGGTCGCCGCCGCTTTGACTTGGGGCTTGCGGGCTTTGGCTTGCGGCTTGGCCTGAGCAGTAGGCTTGGCCTGCGCACCGGCAATGCCGCCGTTTTCGGCCAGCTTTTGCAGCGGCGATGCGGGGGCGGGTTGTGTCGGCTGTTTGGGCAGCGGCTGTGCGCTCAATCCGGCGGGAAGACCTTTGTCGCCGCCTGCGGGCTTGGTCGGTGCGGGACCGGCCTTGGGTTTGCCGGTGGGTTTGGTGGGGGCGGGACCGTCGTCTTTGGGCGGTGGGACCTTGCCGCCGAACAGGCGCGGCAGAACTTCGCGCGCGGGGCCCGCCAAGGCCAGCTTGCCGCGATCCAAGGCATAAAGGAAGTCGCACGCCGACAACAGGGTCGGGCTGTGGCTGACCATGATCACGGTGCGGGTTTTGGAGATTTGGATCAGGGTGTTCTTAAGTTCGGTCTCGGCGTGACGGTCAAGGCTCGACGACGGTTCATCCAAGAGCACCACCGGCGGGTTGCCGACCAGCGCGCGGGCGATGGCGATGCGTTGGCGTTGACCGCCCGACAAGCGGCCACCGGCTTCGCCGATTTCGGTCGCGTAACCGTCGGGCAGGTCGATGATAAATTCGTGCACACCGGCTTCGGTCGAGGCGGTGATGACCTCTTCGTCCGATGCATCGGGCATGCGAGACGTGATGTTGTCGCGTACCGTGCCCGCGAACAGCACGCTTTCTTGCGGCACATAGCCAAGCCAATCGGCCAGTTCGGAGCGCGTGAACTGGGCCATATCCGCACCGTCCAAGGTGACGCGGCCTTTTTGCGGCTGATACAAGCCTTGAATGATCTTCAACAGCGTGGTTTTACCCGAACCATTGCGCCCGACCAGGGCATGCACGCCGCCGGGTTCGATATCCACGGAAATACCGGCCACCACCGGGGCTTGGTCTTCGCCGTAAGCGAAAAAGACGTTTTCAATGCTCAGCGCGCCTTTGGGCGTTTCCAGTTTGACTTCGCTTTCTTCGCGCTCCGAGCTTTCAAGGAACACCGTGCCCAAGCGTTCGGTCGCTTGGTTGAAGCCTGCATACAAGCGCCACGTGCCGACCAATTGGTTCAACGGGCCCATGATGCGACCCGAAAGCATGTTGGTGGCGATCAGCGCGCCGATGGTGAGCTTTTGGTCGATGATTGCCAACGCACCGACGGTGGTCAGCAGCAACGATGTGATCAAGCCCAACGATGCGCCGAGGTTGGAAAAACCGTCGGTTTTGGAACCGCGCTCGATAGCGCTTTCGATGTTTTCGGCATGCTTGTCTTCCCACACCGGTTCCATCGAACGGTCCAGGCCCAAGGCTTTGATGGTGGTGCGCCCGGCGATCATTTCGCCGACCAAGGAATCGCGCGATTGGGTCGATTTGCGTTCTTGGCCGCTGGCGTCCGACATGACGTTGGACGAACGCCACGCCACGAACATGAACACCGGCAGCATCACCAGCAACACCCACGCAACCGGGGCGGCGATGACAAAAATCAAGATGAGAAACAAAATGGCGAACGGCAAATCCGCAACCAAAAGCGCGGTTGAACCGGATAGCGTGTTACGCACCACGTCCACATCGCGAAACAGCGATGACCAGTACGCCGAGGGTTGAGACTCAAGATTTTGCAACGGCATGCGCATGATTTTGCGAAACAGTCGACGGCCCAGTTTGACGTCGACGCGCAAAGCGACGGTTTGCAGAATGCGCGCCCGCGATTGACGCAAAACATAATCGAAGGCGATGACCAAAAACATGCCCACGACCAGCCCTTGCAAGGTGCTGATTCCGTTGTTGTTCACCACGCGATTGTACACCTGCATGGTGAAGACCGGCACGGCCAAAGCCAGCAAATTGACAAAGAAAGACATCGCCACGACCTCACGGAAGACGGGCGTCAACGGCTTTAGGAAAGGTTTAAGCCAACTTTTGGCCGACGGTTCGGTCGACGGATCCAATTCGGTTTCTCCGATCAAGCGCTTGTTATATAAGCCTTTTTCTGGGCTGCGTTCTGGCGCGCGGACCTTGTGTAGAGCGATTGCAAATGTACACAACCATCATCATAGAATCGGGTTAACGCCGGGTAAAGAGAAACTGAAATCGCAAGTATTTTTTTGCATGGGATTCCAATGGGTTCGGTGAAGTGTTTGCCTGTTCGCTTTATCATATCGGTGTAACTGTCATGATGATTGTGGTTGCATGCGCCGTTTTAGAGATATGGGGCGTTTTGCCGATAAGTCACGGTAATTTCCCTTGACCTGGTGCATGGGGAAATTGTCTAGTTAAGACAAGATCATAGCAAAACGATCACACGTTTAATTCGGGGGGAGGAAAACTCGCGTCGCAGGGCGGAGTTTTTGAGGGCACAGCTGCATGAAATCGTTTTTGAAAAAGGCGTTCAGCTTTGAACGTGTCGTCGGGCTGGTGATGCTGATTGCATTGTTGGCACTGTCGCGGTTGGACCCGTATCCGGTCGAGTTTCTGCGCGAAAAGAGCTTCGACGTCTATCAGCAGATCAAGCCCCGTCCTTTGCCCAAGCCCGAAGACCGTCTCGTCGCCATCATCGACATCGATGAACGCAGCTTGCGTGAAGTCGGCCAAATGCCCTGGTCGCGTAAAATTATGGCCCAACTGGTCGCCAGCTTGCACAACTATGGTGTTGGGGTGACGGCCTTCGATATCGTGTTCGCCGAACCGGACCGCATGAATCCCAAAGGTGTGGTTGATTCGCTGGTTGGCATTGACCAAGACGTGCGCGATAAAATTTTGAAGTTGGAAAGCAACGACGAGATTTTTGGCCGCATCGTGTCCCAGGCTAATGTGGTGCTGGGACAAGCGGGGTATTGGGATCTGTTGCCCAACGAAGCGGGCGAACCGTTTAAAAAATCCGTCGCGGTGCGTAAATTATCGAAGGGCACACCGGAACCGACCGAATTCCTCACCTCCGTTCCGACTCTGATCCGCAACTTGCCGGTGTTGGAAAAAGGCACCAAGGGTGTGGGCATGTTCTCGCTCAATCCCTCCATCGACGGCATCATTCGCCAAGTGCCGTTGGTCACCAAGCATGACGGGCATCTTTATCCCGCCTTGTCGATCGAAGCCATTCGCGTCGGCTTTCAGGTTTCGACTTTGATGGCCGAGGTCAATCCGTTTGGCATCAGCGCCATCGGTGTTGCGCCGAAAAGCAGGGTCAAGCCTAAGGGCTTAAAAATCCCCACCAACGAGCAGGGCATGGTGCGGCCTTATTTTGCGGCGCACGATCAGCGCATGTATGTGTCGGCCGCCGATGTGTTGAACGGCACGGCGGACAAAGCCAAGCTTGCTGGAAAGATCGCCTTTATCGGCACCTCTGCCGTGGGGCTTTTGGATATTCGCTCCACCCCGATCGATCCGATCATTCCCGGTGTCGAGGTCCACGCCCAAGTGGTTGAAAACGCCTTGGCGATCGACCGCGAATTGGGCGCGGTTGTCGCAGCGAATTTATTTCTGGAACGCCCGGACTTAACCAAGGGCGCTGAGATGTTGTTGATCGCCTTTGGCGGCTTGTTGATGATCATCATTGCACCGATGCTGGGCGCGACGCGTTCGTTGATGGTGTTTGTGGTGCTGTCGGCCAGTGCTGTTGGGGTGTCTTGGTATCTGTTCGCCGAAAAACGCATGTTGCTGGATGCGACGTTTGCGGTGATCTCGACGTTCTTGCTGTATTCGACGTTGACCTACATGAGCTTCACCCGTGAAGAAGCCGCCAAGCGCCAGACCCGCGATGCGTTCTCCAAATACCTGTCGCCGGACATGGTCAACGTGGTCGCGGAAAATCCCGACCAGTTGAAGTTGGGCGGCCAAAAACGCGACATGACACTGCTGTTTTGCGACGTGCGCGGCTTTACCACCATTTCTGAACAGTTCGACGCCGAAGGCTTGACCAAGCTGATCAACAAGCTTTTGACGCCGCTGACCAACGTGATTTTGGCACGCAAGGGCACGGTCGACAAATACATGGGCGATTGCATCATGGCGTTTTGGAATGCGCCCTTGGATGACGCCGAACATGCTAAGAACGGTTGTGTCTCGGCACTGAAGATGCTCGAAGAAATGCAGCCGCTCAACGAGCGCTTGGAACAAGAAGCCATCGCCGAGGGCCGCAAGCACATTCCGCTGAAAGTTGGCTTAGGGCTCAACTCCGGCGAATGCGTCGTCGGCAACATGGGGTCCGATCAACGCTTCGATTATTCGGTTTTGGGCGACACCGTGAACTTGGCGTCGCGCTTGGAAGGCCAGTCGAAAACCTATGGCGTGCGCATCGTTTTGGGCGACAGCACCCATTCCCAAGTGTCGAGCATGGCGACCATCGAATTGGATTTGATCAAGGTGAAGGGCAAGACCGAAGCGGTGCGCATCTTTGCGCTGCTCGGTTACGACGAGCTTGCCCAAGAGCCCGAGTTCCAGGCTTTTAAGGCTAAGATCGACGAAATGCTGTCCAAGTATCGTGGTCAAGACTGGGACGGCGCCCGCGCCGCCAACGCCGAAGCGCGCGCCATGCACAGCCCGTTCGACATCGACGATACGTTTTTCGATCTTTACGACGAACGCATTGCAACCGGCGAAGCCAACCCGCCGGGCGAAGGCTGGGACGGCGTGTTCGTCGCGACGACGAAGTAGGAACGCTTCACTCCACCGTCGTTCCCGCATTTCCCACGGTCATTCCTGCGGCCCCCTTCGTCATTCCCGCACCCTCTTCGTCATTCCCGCGTTCGCGGGGATGACGTCGTTAGGATGAGGCTGGGAATGTGATGGTAAGATGCCATGCAACTTTTCCCAGCAACAACATCAAGCTTGTTCGGCATCGGGTGCGAGCTCTTTGTAAATTTTGGTGACGCCGTCTTCGGCTGAAAAGTGGCTTTCAAAGCCTAGGCTGCGGACGAACTTGAGCATGTTGTGATTGTCGGGTAGGACTTCGCCGACTATGCAGTGGACGCCGCGCGTGGCGAGGTAGCGCATCATCTTTTGCATCATTGCCCAGCCGAGCCCGTGGCTTTTGTCTTCGCTGCGCACGACGATGGCAAACTCGGCTTCGCGGTCATTGTCTAAGATCGCACTGCGCACAACGCCGAGGGTTTGGGCCTTGCCGTCGGCGGTGATGTGGGTGGCGATAAAGGCCATTTCCCGATCATAGTCGATGCAGGTGAAGCGGCTGATTGCATCGTGATCCATGTCTTTGATGGTGGCGAAAAAGCGCCACCGCGAATCTTGCGCGCTTAGATGGTGCAACAGGTCCACGTGTTCGGCCTCATCGTCGGGGCGGATTGGGCGTAGTGTGACGACTTCGCCCGAAGGCATCTCGACCTCTTCTTCAAGTTCGGCTGGATATGAAGAGCTCATCGTTCAGGCCGTTGCGACGATCTGTTCCACGTCGGCGGCAAAGGTCAGCGGGTCGATGGGTTTTTCGATGAAGCCGTCGGCGCCACAGTCGCGGGCTTTTTCTTTCCACAGCTTGTCGGTGCGCGCGGAGATCAAGATGATCTTCATGCCCGACAGACGGGCGCGGGATTTGACCAGTTCGCACAGCTCCAACCCGGTCAGTTCCGCCATCATCAGGTCGGTGATCAGAACGTCGGGCGGATCGCTTTTGAGGGTCGGGACAATGGGCGCGCCGGCGGGCGAGGCGATGACCTCATGGCCGGCTTGTTGAAGCGATAGATACATGACTTCGATCAGATCCGGGTCGTCGTCGACGAGTACGATCTTCATGGGCTTCACTCCCTGTCATAGCGCACACAATTTATATGGGGACCGTTGATCGGACCGCCGATATTATTTCGACTTCATCACCCAAACACCTTGCCAGTCTTTGGGGTCTTCTGTTTTTAGGTGATTGCAGCGTTCGATGTAGGTGTTGGACAGCTCGTCATTGGGATTGGCTTTGAGCACATCGTTGAACGATGAAATGGCCTTATCCCAATTGCCCGCGTGATAATGTTTGCGGCCTTCCGAGAAATAGTTGACCCCGTCCATCAGGTTGGGGAACGTTTCGTCGGTGTGATAGTCGAGCACTTCGTACACCCGCACCGGCTTGGTCTTGCCTTTGACGATCACGTCGTCGATGTCGCGTATGCGGTACGTGCCTTTGAGCTTGGCGTAGGTGAATTCCGAAATCAGCAAGTGCGCGTGATACTGCTTGCAGGCACTTTCCAAACGCGCGGCCAAGTTCACGCCGTCGCCGATCATGGTGTAGTCCATGCGTTTGGGCGAGCCGATGTTGCCCGACACCACGTTGTCGGTGTTCAGGCCAAGACCGTGGTCGATTTTCATTTCGCCGCGTGCTTCGCGCTCAATATTCCATTCGTTGAGGCTGGTGATCATCTTGATCGCGGCGCGCATGGCGCGATCTTCGTCGTCGCCGTGCGATACCGGAATGCCGAACCCGGCCATGATGGCGTCGCCGATGAATTTATCGAGCATGCCGCCTTCTTCGGTGATGCAGTCGACCATGATGGTGAAGTATTCGTTCAACAAAGCAACGGTGCCTTGCGGACCCAGCGTTTCGGTGATGGTGGTGAACGAACGAATATCGGAAAACAGCACGGTGGCGTCGGCGCTGCGCCCGCCAAGGAAGTCGTCGCTTTGCCCGCCTTCCATCAATTGATCGGCGAGGCCTGGATCCATGTAGCGGCTCATGGTCGACTTCATGCGTTTTTCCGAAGAGATATCTTCGATCATGACCATCGAGCCGAGCTTTTCGCCCTCGCTGGAAATCAGCGGCAAGGTGGTGACGTTGGCCGAGGTCGGCTCGTCACCAAAAATCAATTCCGCGTCCATTGAAATGTCGGGGACCTGACTTTCATCGACCTTTTTAATTTTTTGCAAAACCCACTCATTGGCGTCGGAGAAGAATTCTTCCGCCGTCTTGCCGATCACATCGTCGTCGCTTTCCAGCTTCATGATGCGGTGACCGGATCGGTTGCAGGTGACGATCTTGCCGTCTTCGTCGGTGGTGACCACAGCGTTGGACATACTTTCCAGCATGCTTTCGTTGTAGTTTTTCATGTTCTGCACATCGCTGAACAGCTTGGCGTTTTCCAGGCCGATGGAGATTTGCGCGGTGAACGCTTTGAGGCGCTGTTCGTCTTCGTCGCTGAACGGCCCACCCTTTTTGTTCAGCACCTGGGTGACGCCGATGCACTTGCCTTCTTTGTTGACCACCGGGGTGCACAAGATCGATCGGGTGAAGAATCCGGTCTTTTTGTCGAACGCCGGGTTGAACCGCAGATCGGCATAGGCATACGGGATGTTGATCGACTTGGCCGAAGTGAACACCGTACCGGCGATGCCCAAATGATTGGGCAAGCGGATTTCAAGCGCGTTGAGGCCCGCGCCGACCATCGACCACAGCTCGTTGGTTTTTTCGTCGTTGAGAAACAGGGTCGAACGTTCGGCGTTCAACATCCGCGTCGCTTCGCCCATCACCTTGGCGAGCAAGGCGTTCAAGTTAATCTCCGACGTCACGTCCGAGACCACATCCAGGAATTCCATTTCCTGGCTGCGTTTTTTTTGCATGCGCTCGACGAATTCAGTGCTTTGCAGCGCCACCGCGGCTTGGGTGGCGATGTCTTGCAGGAATTCCAAATCGTCCTTGTCGAACAAGACGTGCTTGCGGGCGTCCTTTTTGTTCAGCGATTGCACAACGCCGATGATGTCGCCTTTGACGGTTTTGATCGGCGCACACAGGATCGATCGGGTGCGAAAACCGGTTTGCTCATCAATGGATTTGTTAAACCGCGCGTCCGAATGTGCGTCATCGATGATCGTGCCTTTGCCGCTTGAAAAGACCCAGCCGGCGATACCACTGTCGTTGAGGATGCGAATTTCGCGGATGTTCTTGCCTTGCGCCACGCGGGTGTACAGCTCACCGGTTTCGGTGTCGTTCAAGAACAACGAAGATCGTTCCGCGTTGGTTTCGCGGCTGACGATATCGACCAATTCGCGCAGCACTTCGTCCAGCGTTTCGATGCCCGCCATGTGGCGCGAGATACCCAACAACAGATCGGCGCGTTGCAAACGGTGAATTTCCGCTTCGCTCAATTTGGTGACGTCGCGGGTTTTCGGTTTGGGCTGAGCTTGGCCGTTGGCCCGCTTCTTTTTGGCGGGCGTCTTTTTTACGCTGGCGCGTTGCGTGCCAGCTTTCGCCGCGCCCGTTTTGGCACGCGTTTTTTTGGTTGCGCCGTGGGTCGACTGTGTGTCGGCCATGTTCTTCCCCTGCATTAAGCGTTGTTCTTTTTCAGCTCTTCAAGCTCGTCGCGAAGTGCCTGGATGGTGTCGTGCAGCTGTTTGGCTTCGTCACGAGCATGACGGGTCAGCTGTTCAATTTGATCTTCGTATTTGAATTTCACGTCATCGGTTTCGTCGCGGATCGCTTGGACGGTTTTTTGTAACTGACTGGACTCGTCCTTGCCGTCCTTGATCGCGCCGTGCACGGCCTCGTCTTTGTCGAAACGCAGGCTTTCCAATTCATCGCGCAGCGCACCGGCGGTGGCGCGCAATTGTTGGATTTCCTGGTTGGCTTCCGACACCGCGGCGGCGATGGCTTCGTCGCGCTCAAAGCGCACTTTCTCCATCTCATCGCGCAACGCCTGAATGGTGTTTTTCAGGTGGCGTATTTCCGTTTGTGCGACGAGCAGCTCGTCGGTTTCTTGCAGTGTAACGCCCATATCCGTCCCGTGATGTATTTGGGGTATACCAAGTATCTCAATTGAGAATTGATTTAACGACAAATCCTTATATTTCGCAAGGTTAGGTCGTGTAAATCATTTGGAACGCAGAGGCGCGTGAAGAAGGGCGATGTGGGCTCAATTGGCCCCATGCGGTCCCGGGCCGGTGCTGGTCAGGCCCAGCAGCTCCGGTGCGGCATCGGCGGACAGTTCGACGTCGCCGCCGCCGACCATCACCCGGTTGCGGCCTTCGGCTTTGGCGGTGTAGAGCGCTTTGTCGGCTTTGGCCATGATGGCGTGGATGTCGCCGTCGTCTTTTTGCAGCATCGCCACGCCGATGGATGCGGTCACTTTGATGGTGCGTTTATCCCAACGGATGTTGAGGTCTTGGATGTCTGCGCGAATGCGCTCAGCCAAGGCGATCGCGCCTTGCAGATCGGTTTCGGGCAGTATCAGGGCGAATTCCTCGCCGCCGATGCGTCCCAGCACATCCGGTCCGCGCAGAACTTCGCCGACAGCGGAAACGAACCGGCGCAACACCTCGTCACCGCCGGCGTGACCAAAGGCGTCGTTGACCTTTTTGAAGAAATCCAGATCGATCATCAGCACCGAAAGCGGGTGGCCGTAACGTTTGGCGCGCGGCACTTCGGTGGAGGCTTCATACATGAAATGGCGACGGTTGTAGGCCCCGGTTAGGCCGTCCGTGGTGGCCAGGGCGCGCAGCTCTTCTTCCATCTTTTTTTGCAATGAGATGTCGATGATCATGCCGTTGAAGACGGTTTCTTCATCGCTGACCGGCACCGGCTTGGAAATGCCGCGCCACCATTTTTCTTCGCCCGACGGGGTCAGAAAACGGCCTTCGAAGCTCCAGTCGGTGCGCGTTTCGACCGCGTCTTTTACGGTTTTGAGATAGCGGTCTTTGTCATCGGGATGAATCGACAGGGCCTGCCAGTTTTGCTGCAATTCAGCGGCGCTGACGCCATACAATTCTTGGCAGCGCGGGCTGACATACAGATAGCCGCGCTCCCCACAGCGGCGCTCGTACCACTGGAAAATGACCCCCGGAACGTTCGCCGCCATGTCGCGAAACTTGCGTTCCGACGTTTCCAGGGCGGCTTGTTCACGCTCGTAAGCGGTAATCTGTCGGCGCAGTCGGGCGACCAGTCCAAACACGATCACGCCCAACACCCCCATGACGGGGATGAACACCCAACCGACATAGACCAAATTGGCCCCGGTTTTTGAGGTCTCATTGAGGCTCTGTTCGGCGATGCCGGCCTGTTGTCGCCACGCCCAGCGCAGCTGGTCCAAGGCCGCGATGGCGGCATCTGGATTAAGGTCGATGTGCTTGTCGATTTGAGCGGGCGTCATGCCCGACTGGCGCAGTTTAGGGATTTCCAAGACTTGCGCACGGCTTTTCAGCACCAACGTCTTGAGGTCGTTCAGCGCAGCCGTTTCTTCGGCGTTGATGTCGAGCAAGCGATAGCTGTCGATGGCGTTTTTGGCTTGATCCAGGTCGATGTCGATCCACGTCAGGACATGCTGTTCGCCATGCAACAGGTAGTCTTTGAGGTGCTGGGCAAAGCCGGAATAGCCCAAATACTGATGCGTTTTCGTCAGATATGTGATCTTTTGCTCCGACACTTGGTCGTAGTGATGCCACGTCGAGCGCATGTCGTTGAACAAGCGGATGGCGTTCGCGCCGATGAACACGCCGCCCGCCGCCGTCGCCACGATCAACACCATCGCGATGACGCTGACGTGCTTCCAGCGTGTCGCGAAGAGGCCCTTGATGGTCGACATGATACGCATGTGACGGCTCACAGTTTTGAGGAAAGATATTTTCACCTGCACGCTATGAAATGCACTTCGCAAAGGCAAACGAAGGTTCTGTGACGGTTGCATGACGGATTTGAGGACAATAAAAAAGCGCGGCCCCGATGGTTTCGGGGCCGCGCTCAAGGGACAACGACGGTATTGGGAGGGGGAGGGGAGATTAACCGTCGATGTCGTTTTGGGTGTCGTATTCAGCGTGGTTCACGCGCTTGGCCAGTTCCGAAGCGGAAGGCTTGTCGGTTTTCGGCTGAATGAAGATGCCTTTTTCGGCCATCACTTCGTAATACGCGTGGTTGACCTTGCGGGGGCCGGTTTTCTTGGCGGTCTTGCCCGGCATTTGCGTGATGTTGCCAAGGCTGGCCTGGGTTTCATACTGCGCATAGGTGTCTGCGGCGATGGCTTTGCCTGCGGAAATCGCAACGAAGAAAGATGCGGCGGCGCCAAAGACGAGGGCGTAAACGAGTTTGCTGGACTGGGTCATGGTGAGAATCCTTTTCGGGGGTGTTTTGTAAAGTTTGAACGTTTGTTCGTTTGTTGAATTGAACTTAACCCCCGGCAATTGAACCGAACCTGAAACCGTCGTTCAGGATATGTTCAGGTTGCATTAGAGAATTCTTATATATGGTTGGTAGCGCATTGATATATAATCATTTAGTCAATCTGCATGATTTCGATATGTGTTTCACGCATATCAGTTATGCAATTTTAAGGTTGTAATAAAAGTGTAACAAAAACGGCCCCGGAGGAGAACCGGGGCCGCTGCCGCTGGAGAGGCGGACTGAGGCGAGGAAGGCAAGCCCACCTTTGGGGGGAGTGTGCTTGCTGAAACGATTATGCGCGCTTGTGATCACTGTGCCTGTGCGATCGCTCACAGATATCGCCGATCAATGGGAGATGTTTTGTTCGATCAACGCGTTCTTCACGGATTTTTGCAATTTTTTGAACGCCAACACTTCAATTTGGCGTACCCGTTCACGTGAAATGCCCAACGACAGGGAAAGGGTGTCCAAAGTCGACGGGGTTTCTTGCAAACGCCGTTCGGTCAAGATCATGCGCTCGCGTTCCGATAGGCCCCTCATGGCGCCAGCCAGCAATTCGCGGCGGCGGATGAGCTCTTGAAAGTCGCTCACACGCTGTTCTTGGGTTTGGCTATCGTCTTCCAGCCAATCCTGCCATTCACCATCCCCATCGATGCGCACCGGTGCGTTCAGTGAACTGTCCGGGCCGCTGAGGCGACGGTTCATGTTGATGACTTCTTGCTCGGAAACGCCAAGGCGGGTGGAAATCTGTTCGACGTGTTCGGGCGTCAGATCGCCTTCTTCATAGGCTTTCATCTGGCTCTTGAGACGACGCAGATTGAAGAACAGTTTCTTTTGCGCCGCTGTGGTGCCCGTTTTCACCAACGACCAAGACCGCAAGATGTATTCTTGGACGGCGGCACGGATCCACCACATGGCGTAGGTCGATAAACGAAAGCCCTTATCCGGATCGAAGCGCTGCACGGCCTGGACCATGCCGACGCTGCCTTCCGAGATCAGTTCTGCGACTGGCAAGCCATAGCCGCGATAGCCCATGGCGATTTTCGCCACCAGGCGCAGGTGAGACGTCACCATCAGGTTCGCAGCCGCTTCATCGCCGTCCTTGGCCCAGCGCCTGGAAAGTTCTTGTTCTTCTTGATGGCTGAGCATGGGGAATTTGCGAATTTCTTGAAGGTAGCGCGACAAATTTTGTTCGGGGGAAATCTCCAGCGCCGGAAGCCTCTTCATTGTGTTTGCCATTTCACCATCTCCCAATCCCATGCGTTTGTTTTTACATCCAGCGATAGTATTGTGGAAAAAAATGCAAAGAATAATTGGGGATGAGCACTAGGCGCAGGCTATGGACTTTCCCTAGGTTATACACAAAAAAAGCCAGCCCATTTCTGGACTGGCCTTTTGTTTTGGCTCCGGCGGCAGGACTCGAACTTTATATGTACCCATACATTTAATATGTGTGGCTGGTGCGCTGATAAAATGGAGCAATTACACTGAAATCTGATTTCTCCTTTATAACACTTTTTTGGCTCAGGTTGACCCTAATCTGACGTGAAGCAATATCTAGCTCATTCGATAGCATCATTGACAGAATGTTCTGGGCACGACCATAAATGGTATTAAGTGCTGCAGTTTCAATACAGCTTGATCGTAGTTGTGGCCCTATCAATCCTAGAAAACGGACAAAACAAACTGCATGTGGCCTGATAATGAAACCTCTAGTGATTTCCTGAATTTTTCCGGAGTCGCTGACACTATTGCCGAGATCATTGTGCAGGCATCTGGTCGACCGATCTCCATTGGCGTCTCGGGCGCATGGGGCATCGGAAAGTCGTCGATGATCAAGCTTACGCAGACTTCTCTGGAAGTGAGGCCGCGCGAAGATGGTGAGCGGGAGTTCATCTTCGTTGAGTTCAATGCATGGCTCTATCAAGGTTATGACGATGCGCGCGCTGCGTTGATGGACGTGATCGCCAGTAAGCTTGAGGCGGAGGCAGAGGAGCGTGGAACCGCAGTCGATAAAGCAAAAGAACTGATGAAGCGGGTGAAGTGGCTTCGCATCGCCAAGCTCGCGGCAGGATCTGCGGCAGCACTTTCATTCGGCTTGCCACCTGTTGGCCTCGTAGGTGAGGCCTGGAACCTCGGACAGCAAGCCCTCGCCGGCGATGTCGATGCAAAGTTGATCGGTGAGGCGCAGGAGAAGGCAGGTGAAGTGGCTCAGGCAGCTGGCGGTCTACTGGGGCCAAGGGCCGACACATCACCGCCCAAGGAGATCCAGGCACTCCGTGACACATTTGAGGAGACGTTAGAGGAGCTCGGCGTCACGCTTGTCGTGCTGATTGATGACCTCGACCGCTGCTTACCGGAAACCACGATCTCCACTCTTGAGGCAATCCGGCTGTTTTTGTTCCTGAAAAACACAGCCTTTGTCATCGCCGCCGATAACGACATGATTAAGCACGCGGTGCGGCGTCATTTCGAGGGTATCGAAGACGACCTTCTCGTCACCAATTACTTCGACAAGCTGATCCAGGTGCCGATCCAAGTGCCGCCACTCGGGACCCAAGAAGTGCGCGCCTACATGATGCTGCTGTTCGTCGAGAACAGTACGCTCGGCGCTGAGGTGAAAGAACAAATTCGTGTCGGCGTGTGTGCTCAATTGCGCCAAACCTGGCAGGGTAAGAGAGTCGATCGAGCCTTTGTGCAAACGCTTCATGATGATTTCCCTGATGAACTGATTGGGAAATTCGATACAGCAGATCGTTTGGCACCGATGATGACGACGGCCTCGGGCATTGTTGGCAACCCACGCCTGATTAAGCGGTTTCTTAATGCGTTGGCAATCCGCATGACGATTTCCAATGCTCAGGGGGTCGGCGTTGACGAAGCAGTGCTCGCAAAGCTGCTGATCTTCGAGCGTTTAGGCAATCCCAAGGCTTATGCTGAGTTAATCTCAGCGGTGAGTTCCAGCGATATAGGTAAGCCAGCTTTTCTCCATGAATGGGAAGAATTAGCGAATGCTGGTGCTGACCCCGATCTGGACGCGCCGTGGGACGGCGCGTTTGTTAAAGAGTGGCTGACACTTCCGCCACGGCTATCTGACACTGATCTGCGCGGTGCCCTCTACGTAGGCCGCGAATACGCGCCGCTGATTACGCCGGAGGACAGGCTTTCGTCGGATACCGCAGAGTTGCTGCTAGCGCTGCTGGAACATCCCGATATGGCTGCAGGCCTGAAAGATCGTTTGGCTGCCGTGCCGCGGGCGGAAATTACTGTTGTTATGGATCGCCTGCTTGACCGTGCCCGTCAAGAACAAGAATGGGGCGTGCCCCCCATTTTGACGGCATGTCTTGCGGTGGCGGAAGCAGATCCCGCACAAGGGGCGCGTCTATCAGCCTTCTTGACCGAACGTCCTGCGGCACAAATCCGCCCTAATATCGTACCTAAAATTGGCGACCAACCCTGGGCACCCGGTGTATTCGATGCGTGGGAACAAGGCGCTGTGTCTAGACCAGTTAAGGCAGCAATCAAAAAGCGGGGGTAACAATGGGGACATCACAATCTAGTAAGGGGCCTGGCGCAGGTGTGCCGATGGTTCCGCCGTGGGCAGATCCGCCGGCGGGAGATGCTCCTGCTGATGGCGGAGATGCTCCGGATAATCCTGGAGATGACGCGGATGGTGCCAATAACGCCCCACCTAATGCCGTACCTGTTGCAGCACCTGTACCTATAGCCCCATCGGCAAGATTTCGTGGAGCACGCCGTGCTCTTGGAGGTTTTGCGAAATCTGGTGACAATAAGGATATGCGGCGTGGTTTAAGCCACTACGTCAAAACGGGTTATGGGGGCGCAGCCACGGCGACTCGCCGGATGGGGAGTACGGCGACAACTGCGGGGGCATTACACGGTGCATTGTCCAGTTTGGCTTTGGGCCAACCTGCGGAACCAGGAAGCCCTCTGGATCCTGCGTTATTGGCGGGCAAAACAGCTCAGGAAATTACCAATGCAGTCGTCGAGGCTGTAAGGCCTGTTGATGGCACACAGGATGCGGAGGCCTCGCGTTCTGCAATTTGTGAGGCGATCTCTGACTTGCTAACGGCTTTTCCGAATGCAGACCTCTTAGACCTAGATCCTGACCAACGCAGTTTCGTTATCGAGCATTATGCTGCATTGGATGTTTTCCAGCGGTTTGAGCTTGATGTGGGCAAGGCCATTCATGACAAAGCGGCAAGCGCGACATCGGCTCTTTCAAGGCTCAAAGAGGTGCGTGATTACGTAAAAGAAACCGTAGCGGCATCGTTTCGTGAGTTGCGCGGGGCAGGTCAGGCGATTGATGCGGGGAAGGTCAGTGAAGTTGTTCGTGACGCTTTACGTGAAACCTTCCAGGTGTTTGAGGACTATGTCGAATGAAATTGTTGTGTGCTCCTGACACGTTCGAGTTTCCCGATGACGATGATGCTTTGCAGGTCGTCCTTTATGGTCAGCCACGTCACTTAGATCGTGGGAGCGCTGGTGAGGCTGCTAAGGCTGAAATTCTACGCCAGAAACTTGATGCCGCATCCCGTGCGTGGGACTTCCTCTCAATCGCTTTATCCGTTGTCACGGCAGATCTTGCCGGTTTGCGAAGTACAAGCCCAGATGGCTGGACACGAGAATTTGAGTTGGATATCGCTGTGTCTGATCCTGTGTTCTGGTCGACACAGGCGGCAGCAGTTGAATCCGCCTTAGCCTTTCTTACGACTGATCGTTGGAGGCTAAATTTCATGGAAGGGGGCATGTTGCCCGCACCCCCGCGGGAACCTGTAAGACCTGACGAGGATTGTGTTGTTCTTCTGTCCGGAGGGCTGGACAGTTTGATTGGCGTAATCGACCGTGTTGATGATGGAAAAAAGCCTCTTGCGGTCAGTCAGCTCGTCACCGGGGACTCCGACAAACAGCTGGATTTCGCTCGTAGTGTCGGTGGTGGTTTGAGGCATCTTCAGTTAAACCACAACGCATACATCCCCTCGCTCAGAGAGGGATCGACGCGCGCGCGCTCATTCGTTTTTCTTGCCTTTGGTGCTCTCGCTGCAACGACGCTTGCGCGCTACCATGATGGCGACGAGGTGACACTTTACATCTGTGAGAATGGCTTCATTGCCATGAACCCACCACTAACGGGAGCACGTATAGGAAGTTTAAGCACGAGAACCGCCCATCCGGCATTCTTGGGGCAAATTCAAAACATCTTGGAGGCCGCAGGATTACGTGTTCGCATTGAGAACCCATATAGCCTGAAAACTAAGGGCGAAATGATGACTGAGTGCAAAGATCAGACATTATTGGAAGAGAAGGCGGTTTCTTCGACAAGTTGCGGACGGTTCGCTCGAAAATACAAGCATTGTGGCCGATGTGTGCCGTGTCAGGTCCGTCGTGCAGCTTTTCTTGCATGGAAAAAGCCTGATACAACGCCATATGTCTACGAGGACATAGGTAGAGATAGCTCTGATTACGCAGGCTTTGACGACATCAGGTCTGCTGCAATGGCAATCGCTACAGTGAACAATGGTGGTCTTGAAACATGGTCGGGCGCTACTTTAACCTCACCATATATCGACGATGTTCCAGGGATGAAGGACTTGCTTAAACGTGGTCTCGAAGAAATTGAAGAGCTGCACAAGGCCTATGGTGTGAAGTGATAGATTTTCACTGCCATCTAGACCTTTACCCTGACCCCAAACAAGTCGTGCGTGAATGTGAAGATCGTGGTCTCTACGTTCTTTCCGTCACCACAACGCCGTCTGCATGGAGCGGCACGGTTGAACTCGTGTCTGGAATGACGCGGATACGAACTGGCCTTGGTATGCATCCACAACTGGCCCATCAGCGCAAAGGTGAACTTGAATTGTTTGAACGCCTGTTGCCTGAAACCCGCTACGTTGGCGAAATTGGTTTGGACGGTACGCCAGAGTTCAAGAGACATTGGGCTGATCAGGTTGCCGTCTTTGATCGCATTTTGGCGGCCTGTGCAGGAGTCGGCGGACGAATATTGTCGATCCACAGTCGCCGGGCAGCTACCGCCGTTCTTGATCGTCTGGCAGAAATGCCGAATGCAGGGATGCCGATATTGCATTGGTTCACAGGTACACAACGTGAACTTGAACGCGCTATTGAGTTGGGTTGTTGGTTTAGCGTTGGGCCAGCGATGTTAGCCAGTAAGAATGGCCGGTCGTTAACGGAGAACATGCCTCGCGACCGGTTGCTGACCGAATCTGACGGACCTTTTGCACAAGTTGATGGTCGTTCGGCGCTGCCGTGGGACAGTGATTTGGTTGTAGAGGCTTTGTCACAGCTATGGTCAGTGCCAGTATCGAGCGTGCAGGAACAGTTAACAGGTAACCTGCGGCGCCTGGTGTCATCCTTGCCAGATGAGGCTGCGCTGTAAGTGAATTACGAAATTTCACGCCATTCCAGCAAGAATAGAAAAAGGCCGTCACCTGCAGATGACGACCTTTTAATTGCTTCTTGTGCATTGCTCCGGTGGCAAGACTCGAACTTGCGACAAGACGATTAACAGTCGTCTGCTCTACCAACTGAGCTACACCGGAACAATGCACAGCGCTGAGGGTGCTTTTACTGGTGAGCCGATATTGAGTCAACAGGAATTCCACCCAAAAACTCTGTTTTTGCGCACATTTTGACAATTATTATGTTGATGGTGAGGCGTGTCTCATCAGGCATCCCACCCGTTCCCCTAGATGATGAAGGCACTGATTAGGCCGTCTAACCAGTCTCCGTGATCCTGACCATCTGTAAGGCGTTCGGTCAGTCCATCGTGATGCGAAAGGATCACACTTAAATAGCCAGATTAGTGGCCTTTGGTGTAATGGTACTTTGGTATCAATATACCTTTTGTAGTTTGTGCTGGATTTATTATGACCGACGAAAAAATCAGCAAGATCATAAGTCGTGTGCTTCGCCACAGTCCTGATGAAGTGGGTCTAACGTTGGGCAGCGGCGGCTGGGTCAACATTGCGGATCTCGTGCGCGCCCTCAAAGACCATGGTCACAGCGCTTCCCGTAAATTACTTATGGAGATTGTCGAGAAGAGCGACAAACAACGCTTTGCACTCTCCAAAAACGGACAACGCATAAGGGCCGCCCAAGGCCATTCAGTAGACATCGATCTAGGTTATAAGGTGGTCGAGCCGCCTGAGCTGCTATATCACGGCACCGTCCCTAGATCGGTCGATGACATCAAGAAGGACGGGCTAAGCAAGCGCGGCCGTCACCACGTCCACCTCTCGCCGGATGTTGAAACAGCACAATGCGTCGGAGCTCGCCGCGGCAAGCCGGTAACCCTGGAGATCCGATCGGGCCAAATGCACCGCGACGGCATACAGTTCATGTGTAGCGACAATGGTGTGTGGTTGGTCGACAGCGTGGCGCCGATGTATATCGATATCCTGTGGAGCCTTACTCCTTCAGGGTCATCTGAGTAAGTGTGAGGCCTCACACTAACATCACCCGTCTCATCTGTGAGGCCTCACACTTTCATTTTGGTATCTTTATACCTTTGCCGCCTTGGTTTGTTTTTGTCTGTTTTCGTGTGCCTATAGTATCAATAAACAGATAATTTAAAGGCTCTGTTCGCGTTAAGTGTTGAAAGTGAGTGATCTCTTATTTCCATTACATGCCGTGACCAATTCTGCGTACGATCTGCCAACCTTGGCAAGCGCCTCACATGGACCTATATTTGTTATCAAGTGAGGCAATGGAGTGTTTTATGGAAACCGCCAATATCGATTTCGCCGAAACCCTCGGATTCAGAAAGAAGATGTCCGACATCGCAATCGTGGAAAAGATTGAGCGCGGTCTTTCCGTAGCAACCGTCGACCGTGTTGCCTCTTTGATTCGTCCTGGAGATGCCACTTTCAAGTTCACCATTATCCCTAAGGCGACGCTCTCGCGCCGCCAGACGAGCAAGAAGCTCTCCATCGACGAAGGAGATAGGGTTGTTCGACTTGCGCGTATCATGGTTGCTGCAATCGACACCTGGGGCGACCCTGATAACGCGCGCGCCTTTTTGCAGCGCCCGCACGCCATGCTTGACGGCAAAACACCGCTGGACATTGCGCTACATACCGCTGCAGGTGCGCGTCTTGTCGAAGATATCCTGGCCCGCTTGAAGTATGGCTCGGCCGCCTAATGTCGGCTCAAACTCTCGATAGAGTCCTTACTTGTTATCGCATCGGCGACCCGACCGGTCGTCATCCCATCTTCAGCGCCGAAGGGTCTGCAATTGCGCCCGGCCGCTGGAACGATGCTAGTACGTCCATGATTTACACCTCGGAACATTACTCTACTGCAATGCTGGAAAAGCTTGTCCATGGTAGCGGGCAGCTTCCCCCTAACCAGCACTTCATCGAGATCGCCATCCCGAACGGTGTCAGCTATGAGATGGTGACGACGGATACACTTTCGGATTGGCATCTCGCCACACATAGTGTTTCCCGTCCGTTCGGGATCGAATGGCGGAGCCAAGAGCGCTCACTTCTAATGATTGTGCCGAGCGTGGCCGCCCGGATGGAGAATAATATTCTGATAAATCCCGACCACCCCGAGTTCTCTAAAATTACGCACAGCCTGCACCAGCCCGTCTACTGGGACAGTCGCCTTTTTTCATGACTTCGTTTGCCAGATAGAATAATTGAGGGCTCCAAATTCACGAAGCTCCAACACTTAACGCGAACAGAGCTAATTTTAAACCTTAGGCAGGCTTTCGGGGCGCAATAAGCACGGATAGCGCGGTCCGGGCGAGACGTGCATGAATCAGCTGTTTTGCACTGTTTTGCGGCCCAAAACCTCCATTTTGATAAATAACTGAGCAGCGACAGTGCTGCCAAATTCAAAAGGAGGTGTTCAATGCTTATTCGAATTCGAAAACAGCATCCAACTCATCGGTTCATATCAAACAAGCACGCTTTGCTTGTCATTGAGACTGATGAGACTTGGTACGTTGTGTTGAGATAGCAGAAAGGGCAGTAGCGTTGTGCTACTGCCCGATCGGTCGATCAAGACGGCATGACATCGACCTGGCGCAACAGCGTGCCCATGCCGGCGCCACAGAGCTTTTGGAAGCTAAGCTCAGAATGCTGCTCAACTGGAAATTCTTCACTCATATCATGATCCTTGACCTGTAAGTTCTTCAACTTGGGCAGCAAGTCGATGAAAAAGAGCAACTGTCATTTTGGGGCCAACGATGCCAATGCCAAGTTCGGCTGTCATCTCTCCCAATGCCGATAGAACAATGACCATTTCATCCTCTCGATCATTCTTCAAAAGGCCAAGAGCCAAACCTTTAAATTCTTCTTTGTACTGGGCTGTCAGACTGCGTCCGCTTTCAAGGTCGATCATTTGAGGGCTCCCATTCCTGTTGTGTTGCCTACGATGCGTATGGCTTGATGCAACAATATGCGAAAATCGCATATTTCGTAAATCGAATTATGCCTTTCAGTCTAGGAAGGGATAGTTGTTTATGAAAAAGACATCACGAAAAACACTCAGAACTGCAGATCACAATGTGTTGTGTGAGGTTTTGGTAGATACGCGAAAGAAAGCCGGCTTCACCCAGGTGCAAGTTGCAGCAACCCTTCAATGGCCGCAATCTGATGTCTCAAGAGTAGAAACCGGTGAGCGCCGACTCGACGTCATTGAGTTCGTGAAACTTTGTAAGGCGATGGGTGTGGACCCATGCGACGTGATCAAGAAGCTTGGTTAACTGATAACAAAACTCACCATCAGGCCTATGTGATGATGAGGCGACAGGAGGGCTACCTTTTTCAATTCATTATCGATATCCAAGGGCTCCAACTGCGCCGTCGGGGTGGTGGCGATTTCGTGCAGGCGTATGAAGGTGGACAAGGCCTTGTGCGCGTTCCCGTCGCCGAACGACATCCATGCATCGGGACGCATGGACAGCGCCGTATACAACCCTTCAATCCAGATTTCCCAGATGACATCGTCACTGCGGTTATCAATGTCAAAGATGGGCCTGTATCGACCTTGGTCCAACTGCCGGATGATATCGTTGTACAGCCCCATGATCGCATCATTGATGGATTGGGCTTGTTCCATGGTCTCGAACACCGGCCCGTCCCCACCCCAAACGATGGGCATCCATTCGCTGGGCATGATCAAGTCGGGACACACGATCACTCCCGCTAAAAAGCCATCCAACTCGCTCAACAGCATGGCGTTGTCGGGGACGGCATCGCTGAGGAGAAAGTCGTCGAGTTGGCGGAGTTTCTTGGACAGTTTTTCGCTCATGCGCCGTCCCAGTTCCACGGCAGAAGCTCGTCGATCCGGGTGATCTTATGATCGGCGATACGGCCCAGGACGTCGCTGAGCCACGCCTGCGGATCGACGTTGTTGAGCTTGGCCGTTTCGATCAGGGTGTAGGCGATGGCGGCGGACTTGCCGCCCCGGTCCGAGCCCATGAACAGGTAGTTCTTGCGTCCCACCGCAATGGAACGCATGGCCCGCTCAGCGGTGTTGTTGTCCAGCTCAAGAACGCCGTGGTCCAGATAGGGCCGCAGTTTCTTCATCCGGTTCAGGGCGTAACGAATGGCCCCGGCAAGCGGGCTTTTGCCGGATATCTTGGGCAGTTGGGCGTTCAGCCAAGCCTCTAAATCATCGAACGCGGGTCGGGCCTTGGACTGGCGAATGATCTTGCGTGCATCCGGCGGTTGGCCCCGTGCTTCGTCTTCGATCTGATAAAGCCGCGCGATCCGCCGCAATGCTTGCGCCGCAACGCCGGAGCCCTGTGATGCATGAAGGTCGAAGAACTTGCGCCGCACATGGGCCATGCAGGCCACTTCGTTGACGCGGCCCTGACGGTACAGCTCGTTGAACCCAGCATAACCGTCGGCATGCATCCAGCCTGCGAAGTTGGCCAGATGATCCAGCGGCCATTTACCTTTGCGGTCCGGGGTAAAGCGATACCATGTGGCTGGCTGGGCATCCCCGCTCCAAGGCCGCTCATCGCGCACATAGGCCCACACCCGTCCGGTTTTGGTCTTGCCGGTGCCGGGGGCTTGCACACCGACCGTGGTATCGTCGGCGAAGATCGCCTGCCCGTCCCTGACGTGGCGGCCAATGGCCTCGGCCAGGGGCTCCAGCAGCGCCGTCGATTTGCCGACCCAATCGGCCAGGGTGGAGCGCTCAAGATCAACCTTTTCGCGGCCAAAAATTTGACTTTGGCGATACAGCGGCAGGTGATCCGCATACTTCGACACCAGCACATGGGCCAATAGGCCCGGTCCCGGTCGGCCCCGCTCGATGGGGCGCGAAGGCAGCGCGGCCTGATGGATCGTCTCGCAGCAGGCGCAGGACAATTTAGGCCGTGTGATGCAGTTCACGCGAAACCGGCCCGGCACGTATTCCAATTCTTCGGTGACATCTTCGCCCAAGTATTTGAGCTTACCGCCACACTGGCCGCAGCTTTCACCCGGGGAGAGGATTTGCTCGTCACGCGGCAGATGGTCAGGCAAAGGTTTGCGCTTAGGCTTGATTTGGGGCTGGTTCTTCGCCTGTGAGGGTTCCGTCGGATCGTCTTGGGCTTGTTGTGCGGCGGCGGCGATCTCCTCGCCTTCAAGCACCAGTTCCAACTGATCCAACGCTTCGGAACCGGCCCCGAAGCGGTGCCGCCGCATCCCCGCCAACTGGTGCTTGAGCTTCTCGATCAGCACATCGCGGGCGTTCAACTCGCCGCTCAGGGTCTTGTTCTCGGACGCCAACGCGGCGACCATATCCTTCAGCCGGGAAGGATCATCGGGCAGGGTTTGAGCGGTGTCCAACATGGGTAATCTTATAGCCCATTACGGCCGCGAAGAGAATCCCGCAACGGACATGCGCGCGTGTTTTTTTTCGCCTCACCCCGCCGTAAGCGGACGCCAGGTCCGCCCGGGCATGCGCCAGTCGATGCCTTCCAACAACATCGCCAACTGGGCCGGGGTGACGCTCAGTTTGCCGTCCGCCGGAGACGGCCACACGAACCGGCCCCGCTCCAGGCGCTTGGAGAACAAACACGCCCCCTGGCCGTCCCACCAGATGATCTTGATCAGGTCGCCGCGCCGACTGCGGAACACAAACAGATGGCCCGAATAGGGATCTTGCCGCAACACGGACTGAGCCAGGGCCGACAGCCCCGCGAACCCCTTGCGCATGTCCGTCACCCCCGCCGCCAACCACACCCGCGTGTTGCTCGGCACCGGGATCATGACGACAGGCCGCGCACCAGTCGCGCCACGACGTCCGGATCAAAAGTACCGGTTACGGTGACGCGGGTTCCGCCCGACAACGCGATCTCCACGCTCCCTTGCGTGAGCATCGTTGGGGCGCTGACGGAAGAAGTGGGGACAACGGATGTGGCGGGGGGAGTAGAGGCGACAATCTCCAACGGCAGAAAAGCTGGCGCTCCACCGATAAGCTCCGTCCCGTAACGGCGCTTCCAGTTGAACACCAGATTGGCATTCAGCTCAAAGCGCCGCGCCACGGAGGCCGCCGACACCCCGGGCCGCGACGCCTCCGCAACAACCCGGCGCTTAAAGTCCTCACTCCACTTACGCCGCGTCCGCCTTCGCTGTTCCATCATCGTTTAGTGTCCACTTAACCCAAGCGGACACTTATTGCCCGCTATCCGCAGACAATGTTGCAGATCAGGGACCCACAAAACAGGCGGGGTTCACCGGACGCTTACTCTGGTTCGGCCCCTCGGGCAACATCATCGGTGCCCGTGTGCCGAGAGCCCGCTTGCGCCCGCCCCGTTTGCGCACCTGGAGACCTTCCTCCCGGTACAGGCGGCGCAGCTTCTTCTGGTTCATGTGCAGGCCCTCCCGGGTCAACAGCAGGTGCAGACGGCGATAGCCGAACCGGCGGCGCTGAGCAGACAAGGCCCGCAGGCGGTCCCGGATCCCGGCGTCATCCGGCTTGATCGACCGGTAACGGATCGAGCTTCGATCCGCGCCGGTCGCGCGACACGCCCGACATTCGCTTACCGCGTAGACCTCCCGCAGATAAGCGACGGCTTCGCGCCTGACGGCGGGCGTCACCATTTTTTGCATTGATGTCCTTGAGCATGGCGTTGTCGAGCATCGTCTCCGCCAGAAGCTTCTTGAGACGGGCGTTCTCCGCCTCCAAAGCCTTTAGCCGTTTGGCGTTGGACACGTCCATGCCGCCGAACTTGGACTTCCATTTGTAAAAGGTCGCTTCGCTGAGGCCATGGCGGCGACAAACGTCGGCGGTCTTCTGACCCGCTTCCTGCTCGCACAAAATACCGATGATCTGCTCTTCCGTGAACCTCGAACGCTTCATATCCATCTCCTCCTCAGAGTGATGTGCTCTACCTTAAAATGGAGGAGAAAACGGGGCTCACGTCACAAAGAACTGAGTTTTGATAATCGGCTGATATTGCGCGTTGAAAGGATCAACTATGTCTACGATGGTGACACATTTTGGGCAGATATTTCCGGTTCTTCGCCCTATTCCTGCTAGGACGTTCGGTAATACCTCCGGAAATTAATGGTTATCAGAAGCAGAATTTACTCATAGGTACGTGGTCATTTTGTAGCGTCAGTTTAAGGCAGCAAAAGAACTACAGACACCATACCCAACAACAAGAATAACGTGAGAGCAAATGCCCAACGCTGCAATAAATACTCACCGACATCGAAAGCTCTATGCCATGCATGTGATTGCCATAGTTCCCCCCATCGGGCAATCCATGCCGCAAGCAATTTTGGTACGTAATCGATACCTGACAGCCGCTTCCAGATAATGGTGGCTTTTGGCCAGCGCTCAATCCACAGAACCACTCCACTTACATTATTCGAGACGGACGAAGAAAAACCCATTTTTTCCAACCATACGAAGCTGGCGATCATTATCGCCAACCCTATACCCACTAAGGCAACGAAGACAGGCGCCCATGAGCCATACTGGTTCCACACTGCGGGATAAATTAAACCAGTTCCCAAACCCATGACAAATCCCCCTGTCGCAACGATGGCAACATAGGCTGGCAGTAGTTTTCGTTGTACCCGTATCAAGCCAAACAACACGGCATAAAGGATCGTTGCTGTGCCAATAGCTTGGAGCAGCGCCCCCGGTACGGGTGCGGAGATCACACCGAGCGGCATCCAACGCAGGGCGCCAAGCAATCCTGTGGCAACCGGAACCACCCACAACAAAAGAGCCACGGCTGGGCGAGCGGAGCCATACGTCGGCGGGAGCCATACATGTAGCGGCCACAAACCGGCTTTTAGGGTGAAGCCGATAATTGCCATCGACAGATAGAGAGCAGGGGATGTTGATTGTGCAATTGCACGGGCTACGGCGGCGAATTCCAAGATTTCCGTTGATGCAGCAGCAATCAGAAGGGCTTCAAAGAGGACAATGTCCGCGAAGACCAGCAACACGAGGTATAACTGACCAGCGCGATGCACCTTTTTATCACCATCGAGAATCATCAGGCTAACGAACGCGTATCCCATCAAAGTCATAAATGTGAAAAAACTGGCCATATCCGTCGCTAAAATCGCACCTATTTGACCCGCTAGGGTCAACAGAATCAAGGTCGTCAGACGGGGGCTGTTATTGTTAGAATGATCGGCATGTGTACGCAGCAAGATTGCAGCAGCGATCCAGATCATCACTGACATTGCCAGCCACCAACGGGAAGCCTCATCGATGCCCAGTCCGACACCGCCCCACAATATCCAGGGTAACTTGATAGCGGGGCTCCCCGGAACGAACAGCAAAACCGTCGCAGGCAGTAAAGCAATATGGACCGACCAGGGCAGAGGAAGGCGCAGCGCTGGAATGGCCAACAATAGCGGCAATCCTGGCGTCGAGATAAGCAAGAACGCGGTCATTATCTCGTTCACGGCGCAAACTCTCGGGTCGTAATTAAACGAGCCCATTCCAATGGACTGAACGGCGCAGATGCGAGCAGCCCTAAGACTAGCACCAATATAGCGGTAACCATGGGGGGGGCCAGTAATGCCCAGGCTGTTTCATGGCGTCCGAAGGAACGTTCCATCGGCCAGCTATCGGGCGGCGCCTTGAACCAGGCGACATGCAAAATGGGTAGAAAGTAAGCGGCATTAAGCAGGCTGCTGCCTGCCAAGATAATCATCACCCAACTCTGTCCGGCATCCAGCGCCCCCAATCCGAGGTACCATTTGCTGACAAAACCCGCCAGTGGGGGTGCGCCAATCATTCCGAAAGCGCCGACTGTGAACGCCGCCATGGTCCAGGGCATGCGCCGCCCGACGCCGTTCATTTCACTGATTTTGTGTATCCCCAAGGTCTCGGCGAGGTTTCCTGCGCAGAAAAACAAGGTAATCTTCTGTACTCCCTGATGCACCAGATGGACCAACCCGCCAATCGTTGCGATGGGGCCGACGATCGCCACGCCAAGCACGATATACGACACTTGGCTGACCGTAGAGAACGCAAGCCGACGTTTCAGGTCGTCCTGAAATAATGCTCGTAATGAGCCATAAATAACAGTTGATGCCGCCAGTATCGCCAGCGGCAGTGTCAATCCTAAACTGGCGGTAAATTCTATGCCAAACACATCGTAAACTATCCGTACAATACCGAATGCACCCGCTTTCACCACCGCCACGGCATGCAGCAGTGCACTCACCGGAGCGGGAGCCACCATGGCTTGAGGTAACCAACCATGCAGGGGGATCAGCGCGGCTTTCACCCCCAGCCCTGCGATCAGTAACACGAAAATTATGATCAGTGTTGGATGGAGGGAGGTATCGAGTTCGGAGAGAAAACCGCGTACTGTGAATTCCAGAGTGCCTGTGAGAGTGTAAAGCCACACTGTTGCCAGTAGCAACAATGCACCACCTGCTATGGTGTAGATCAGGTATACTCTTCCAGCCCGTCGCGACTCTTCTGTTCCGCGATGTATGATCAGAGGGTAAGTGGAAAGGGTGAGCAGTTCATAAAACAACAGGAATGTTAGGAGGTTGCCTGCAAGTGCTACACCGACCGTGGCAGTTACACACAGGCTAAAGAAGCCGAAAAAGCGGCTGCGATGAGGTGAGCCCTCCAGATAACCAATGGCATAGACGGTGGTGACCAGCCACAACCCGGCAGAGAGCGTTACGAACAACATCGCCAGCGGCCCTGCACGCAGCACCAGGTCCAGCTCAGGCAACAGCGGTAGACGGGTCTCGTAATGATGGCCGTGCGAGACGCCCCAAAGCATTGCCCCCACTAACACCAGTTTAAGGAACGCACCAGTCAGATTAAGGATTGTTCGACTTACAACGCGTTCCTCGGACAAAAAGAAGATTGCCAGCCCCGGCAACAGGGAACTGCCAACGATTAGCAGCGGTAAGGTGGTGCTCCAGCTCATCCAGCGCGTCCTTTGTCAAAGGGCAAACCGATTTCAAGAAGTGCGAACGGCACGGTGGTAAACAGGCCTAGAAGGATAGCCACCAAAGCCAACGCCAGTGCAGCCCACTCCATTCTGGTAGGCAACAGTCCTGCCTCATGGGGTTGTTCGGACTGGGTAAATGCATGGCCAATGACTTTGAAGATATAAGCTGCTGCCAGTAGTCCCCCGACAATCAAAACCACCCCCCACCACCACTGCCCTGAGCGTATTGAGGCCTCCAGCAGCATCCACTTGGCGATGAACCCGCCACTGGGGGGCAAGCCCATAATGCTGACACCCGCCAAGGCAAACGCTGTTACCGTGAGGGGTAGGCGTTGCGCAAGCCGATCAAGGTCTGCGATGCGGTCATGTCCGTCGGAACGAAGTATATTACCCGCCGCTATGAACATGGCTGCCTTGGCCATAGCGTGAGACAGCAACATATAAATAGCCCCCTTCCAAGCAATACTCGTCCCAAGCGGAAAAGCCAGGAACAGATATCCCAGTTGTGACACGGTTGAGTATGCGATAAGCAATTTCAGCCGTGTTTGGCGCAGCGCTTGAATCCCACCCCAAAGGACAGCACCCGCGCCGAGCAGTCCAAGCAGCTGACCGAACGAAGCACCAGCCAGAGGAAATATCTCCAACCACAGACGCAGCAGAATATAGAAGGATGCCTTCACCACCAGTGCCGACAACAACGCACTCACCGGTGCTGGAGCACTGGCGTGGGCTGGTGGCAGCCAGAAGTGAAGTGGAAACAGTGCCGTCTTGAGCAACAGGCCGGTACTCATCAGTCCCACAGCCGCCAACGCCGCAGGTGAGGGCTCTATGTGTTGTGAAAGCATAACGATGTCCACACTGCCAAAGCTGTGGTAGAGCAGCGCGACGCCTAATAAATAGGCTAACGACCCCAGCAGACTGACCAACAGATAGCGCATGGCCCCGGCCAGGGCATTGGCACCGCCAGCCAATGCCACCAGGGCCACCGCCCCCAGTCCCATCAGTTCTAGCGTTACATAGAGATTGAATATATCCGCTGACAAAAACAGCGCGTTCAGTGCGGACCAGAGAAACAGCCACAGCGGCCAAAAATGGATGGCCTTTGGATGATCAAAATAACTGCTGGCGTAGGTGCTGACGCCCAAACCCACGAGCGCTGTTACAGCCAGCATCAGTAGACTTAGACCATCGACGTAAAGGTCGATGCCCAGCGGCGCGCCCCAGCCGCCGACTGTATAACGTTGCGCACCCAGTTCCACCAGTTGAAAACCCAGGCCGCTCACGCTTGCGAAGATGGCCAGCGCGACAACCAGTCCTAGTGATTTAGACTTTGCCGGGTACAGGAAGCAAGCCATGGCCCCCGCTAGAGGCAACATGATCAAAATCACAACCCAGGGGATGCTCATGAAAGCACCAGTCATGTGCGCCAACTCCGCCACCGACGGCACAACGACACTGCATTCAGTAAGGTCAGCGCCATTCGTGGATCTCCAGTTTATTAATACCGTGCGCGTGTGCGCATCGTTTGCGATCGGATCTTCAAGGTCCAGCTACATCTCGCGCAGTAGCATGGTGGTGGCCGATGTCCTCCGATTGTCCTTGCACGCCATCGGTTCTTCCCAGCGGAGATGGCTCATTCACTATCCGACAATTCAGGCCGTCCTGTCGCAGCGTTAACCTTCAGCATTAGACTGAGTGCCAACGCCGTAGCCGATACGGCAACGACGATACCGGTAATCACCATGGCGTGCGGCACCGGATCCGGTTGAGTGTTTTGGCCACGGGCCGCCAGCGCCACCAATACCAAAAACACACCGCTGCCCATCACGTTAACGGCCAGGATCTTGCGCAGTATATGAACATGGATGATCAGAGCGTACAGCCCAAGGGTGAACAACCCCATCCCGACCAGAGCATAGAGGAAGGCCTGGCTCATTTGTCCGGCCCTGCCGCTTGTCGGCCCCCCAGGAATAATGCAGTCAGAGCTACACCGATGGATAACGTAGCCGCCGTTTCGATCAGCAATATCAGCGCTCCAGCGAAAGGTGCGGGATATTCCAGAAACAGCCTTCCTACCAAGAGCGGCACTGTGCCTACCACGACGAACACACCCAGGCCTGTGACCAGCATTACCCTTAGAGTTAGTCGCAGATATCTTTCACCAAGACGCCATCCGGAAAGAAATAACAATACCCCCGCTGCGCCCAGCATCGATCCGGCCTGAAAGGCACCCCCCGGTGCATGGGCACCCACCCACAAAAGATAGCCAGCTACCAAAATCAGAATGGGAACCAACAGACGAGTCAAACTATCCAGCACCGGGCCCGGTCTTGTGTCGCGCCCCTCGGGGGCATCGCCAAGAGACCAGACACCAAGTAGGGCAAGCAAGAGGACACCCATTTCCAGCAAGGTGTCATAACCACGAAAGTTGATTAGCACCGCAGTGACCGGGTTCTCGACCCCGCTGGTTTTGAGATTTTGCGCCACCCGTTCGCCTAATCCAGAGACCCCTGACGGCACACTCATCACCGCATAGCAAAGCCCTGTTAGCAGCGTGAGCAGCAGCACCTGGAGTGGCAACCGAAATAGTATTTGTTTCGCAACGGGCTTAATCATGGACATCCGATTTGGTTTCTATTTCATGGGTTGTCCTTGTTTCGTGCTTTGGATCAAGTCTTGCCAGTGCGGCCAGCAGCAACGCTCCCGTGAGTCCTGCGCCGATGGTTGCCTCGGCCAGCGCAACATCCGGGGCATTGAGCCGCACCCAGGCCAATGCCATCAGTAGTCCAAAGCTGATGAACAGCACAATCGCTTTGAAAAGATCTGGGCTGGACAGCGTCCACCAGGCCAGCCAGAGCAAGCCCAATCCAAGCAGGCTATCGAACATCCATGACAATAGGGTCAACGCTTCCACGGTCGGATACCCTTCTGAAGCGCACGCCCTGCTACCAAATGAGCAACGCTGGCGCCTGCGAGTAACACCAATGCCCAGATCAACAACAGCTTGCCCACTGCAGCCCAGGTTTCCGCCTGGACGGCTAGCCCTGTGATCACCAGCCCCAGCCCAACATTGTCGGCTTTGGTCAAGGCATGAAGACGCGTATATACATCTGGAAAACGCAGCAACCCCAGAGTTCCAGCAAAAAAGAAAACACTCCCGACGATCAACAGCACGGCGGAGATAAAATCACTCGGCGTCATGGTACATCTCCTAATCTTGCCAAGCACGTCGAACAAAGGCTACAGCGGTCACGGCGGCCAGCAGGGCGAACACCAGCGCCACATCACGCAAGGCTGGTTTATCGGCGGCCTGCGACAGCAACAACAAAATAGCCACCGAAGTCGTGCCAAACAACTGTGCCGCCAGCATACGATCGGCGGCGGTTGGGCCACGCAACGCCCGCCATATTCCGGCAACGAGATTCAGCAAAAGGAATAACGCCAGTGCAAAGTAAAGGGATTGCATACGGTCTCAGTCTTCCAGCGTAACTGGCGTAACAAAGCCAGGTGGCTTGATCGCAAGCACTGAGCAATCTATCTGGTTCAGGATCGTTTCTGCGGTGTTGCCCATGACGAAGCCTGGAATTCCGGTTCGGGCTACGGTCCCCATAACGAGAAGCTCGGCGTCGATTTGCTTAACAAGCGCGGGGATCTCGGTGTGAACCAATCCTTTCACCAAATGCGTTTTGGGGGTGAGATAATTCAGGGCATCCTGTCCAATGTAATCGACCGCTTCTTTCATCAAGGCATCCAGATTATTTGCGTGGTGCTGCCTTACTTGATTGACATAGGCAATGACCTCTTCTTCCGGCCTTCTCATGAATCCGCTATGTAACATAGCGCTCTCGCCGACCACATCCCACGCGTGCCCGATGTGCAGGTCAGCGGATTCGGCCAGCGCCAGAGAACTCGCCATTTCAAGTATTTGGCGGTTCAGTCCGCGTCGTGTTTCCATATCATCCGGCGGATAGTCATCATCGAGATCAACGGCTGCGAGGATGCGCCGGTAGGTTTTCGGCGCCTGAGGCTTGATAAGCCAAACCGGACATGGGCACTTGCGTAACAAGTTCATGTCATCACTGCCGAACAACCGATCTAACCAATCTTGATGTTCGGGCATCTTGATCACCAGATCATGCCCATGGCGCAAAACCTTGCGAATAACCTCCAGGAAGGGTATGCCGACCAGCACTTTGGTTTCAATTCTAATCTGCTTACGATAGGGCTCAATGAGCGTTTCTAGTTCCTGCTTGCGGGTGTCCACTATTGCTGTTTGCAGATCGGTAGAAATAGGACCACCCTTGGGCATTCCAATGCCGGCCGTGACGGATGGGGCTACGACAGTCACCGTGAGGTTGGCCTGATTATGCTCCGCCAGCGAAACAGCACGTTCAAGGACGAGCTTAGACGTCCTTTCAGGTTCCACCACACAAAGTATGTCTTTAAATCTTTTCATTGTATTTCAATCCATTGGTAGACTGTAGAGGTGTGTTGAAAATCCGTGACACAACGTGTTCCACCGCCATCAGTTCTGACAGAGCGTCTTTGTGGATGTCGATGACATGAACTTTCAAACAATTATCGATCAGTTCAGCGCTCAATGTACCAGGTAAAAGGCTGACTGTATTTATCATGAACACTCGGGCCATACCTGGCGGCAGGCGCAACGGGTAGTCAATGAGACCTGGGTCTATGGGCAGCTTAGGGTGGAAAGCGCGCCACGCCATATCCACGCCGCCGTGTAGCGAATGCCATATGAAAAACGGTAAGAATTGCGCAATCCCAAAAAAGGACCAGGGTAAGGGAGGTGAGAGCGCCATGCTGACCAGGGTCGTTAGTAGGACCACGGGCGCCCCCACCGGCCATGATTCCGTGATGTCTTCTGTGAGTATCCACCACAGCAAGGCAAACACACCAGCCCGCACCAACCCGCTCCGCATACAGACAATCGCCGTACCGCAAGACATACGAATTGGACGCAGCCGTGGATAGCTTGTTTTCGTCGTCAAATCTGCACGTTTTGTAAAGGTTTCTGCCTCCCAGTTGGCACTCATTTTCTCAAGGCAACTTGTCAGATAACGCCTCTTTATGACGAAGTGCCTGTCTCAACTAAGTATAATCTTATGTCACTTGTTGTTGGTGCTTCAAGCGGTGTTTTTGGTCACAGAACCATCCATTTTATGAGTTTGATCTCAGAGGGTTTGCCCCAGCTATTCAAGATTTTAGATTGTCATGGGGGCACGGCTGAAGGTGGATGGAGATTGCCTCAAAGATGCGGCGAACCTTGTTGTTGGGCAGCGCCTAGCACGCCAAAGTTGACGACGTCGCTGTCGCACACGACTTAATTCTTGTCTTTGGGTTTGAGGGACCCGACTATTTTGGGGTCAGCTTGGGCACGGACAGACCTCACTTGCACGTCGGTTTCTGGCAATACAGCGGCAACAAAATGTGGAGTTGGAGGGGGGATACAAGCGTGCGTGTGAAAATAAATAACTCAATATAAGCAGTCTGTTAGTGAGTTGGTCGCAATTTCGCGTAGGCTGGCAATAGTGGTGTAACCGACTCATATCCTGAAGGCGTTGGTTCAAATCCAACCCCACCTACCATTAATATCAACGGCTTAGTCAGAAATGGCTAAGCCGTTTTTGTTTTCCGGGCTACCTTGAGGCTACTTATTGAGCAATGAATTTCTGTTTTGCTCTATAGTGTTTACCATCATTCCGGGTGTCCGGGTGTCCGGGTGTCCGGGGCGCTAGGAGTAGGGAACCTGAACCTAAATCTGACAGGGTAGAGTCCGCTTTTGGCTGAGGCTGTTGAAAAACTCCGTTGAACCCGGCTGGTGATCATGATTCTCTTGTTCTGTCGAGATTGGACAGGGGAACGGCGATGTTGGGTGAGCGTGTTGGGTCTCAGGACCGCCTGTTTTATGAGTTCAACCTTGAAGACCGGATTCCAACCGATCACCTGTTGCGCCGCCTCGACGCCGTCCTTGATCTGAGTTGGCTGCGCGCCGAGCTGGCGCCGTTTTACAGCCACACGGGCCGCCCCTCGATCGACCCGGAACTGATGATCCGCATGCTGCTGGTCGGTTACTGCTATTCGATCCGTTCGGAGCGGCGTCTGTGCCAGGAAGTCGAGCTCAACCTGGCCTATCGTTGGTTCTGCGGCCTCGGGCTTGAGGATGGCGTTCCCGATCATTCGACCTTCTCTGTGAACCGCCATGGCCGCTTTCGCGACAGCGATGTTCTGCGTAGCGTATTTGAGGACGTGGTGCGCCGGTGCATGAAAGCCGGGTTGGTGAATGGCGAGGGCTTCGCCGTTGACGCCAGTGTCATCGAGGCCGATGCCAGCCGTTTCCAGCGGGTGGAGGGCGCGGAGATTGACTGGACGGATGAGCAGCAGGCCCAACGCCCGGTCAGAGAATATCTGCAAGCCCTGGATGGCAAGCATTCACCGACAAACCCGGAACGCAAGCCTAAGGTCCTATCGCCCACCGCCGCGTGGACCGCGCGCGGGCGCAACAAGGTCATGTTCGGCTATAGCCTCAACTATCTCATCGACATGGAGAACGCGGTCATTGTCGATGTCGAAGCCACACCGACGCGCATCTCCAAGGAGGTCGAGGCGACCGCGACGATGATCGAGCGGACATCCAATACCTTCGACCTCAAGCCAAAGTGTATTGCCGGTGATGTGGCCTACGGCACCGGAAAGTTGCTCGGCTGGTTGGTCGGGCGTGGGATCGCACCTCATGTGCCGGTTTGGGACAAGGGCAAACGCGATGATGGTAGTCTCTCGCGGGACGACTTCGCCTTCGATCTGGACGGTGACGTTTATGTCTGCCCCACAGGCGCGACACTCAAAACCACCGGCACGGTTCACGATGGCAAGACGCTTCTCTACAGGGCATCGAAGCGCGACTGCGATCCGTGTCCGTTGAAGCCTAAGTGCTGCCCGCGTAGCCCATCGCGAAAAATCCCTCGTGATATCAACGAGGCCGCACGCGATCGCGCTCTATCCCTCAATGGCGGGAAAGCTTATAACCAGTCCGCACGGGATCGCAAAAAGATCGAGAGGCTGTTTGGAGAGGCAAAGCGGAACTTAGGCATGACGCGGCTGAGGTTGCGTGGCTTGAGCGGTGCGAAGGATGAGTTCCTGCTCACCGCGACGGTGCAAAACCTAAAACGTCTGGCAAAACTTGTCTCAAGGCCGCCGCCAAACCCGATAATGGCCTGATCCATGCGCAAAAACAGCAACCGCATAAGTCTGAAAAGCCAAACCCGCCCCGGCAGCCGACGGAGGCGGGAACACAAAGTTCGCTTCTCATAGAGGTGGGCACCGAGAAGGCTCTCCGGGCGGAGTTTTTCAACAGCCTCGGCTAATTTCCCCCGTTCTGGAAATCAGCAGAAAACAGCTGTTTCTGGGAGAAAGCCGGATGCTTAGGCTCCGGTTGACCGCTTATCCCCCCCTGATAGCGGAAGGAAATTTCATGGCCTCAGAACGCGTGCTTTTGACCCTGAGCTGTCGTTTGACCTTTTGAACATAGGCTTGCCAGCAACAACGATTTTATGTCCACAAACTCAACGGTGGATCCGTGGATGTAATGCGAAGTATGTCACTTCTTGAAATGATCCCGAGCAACTGGTCGTCTTCAGTTGTAATTGGAACCGCAGGCTGTCTGTACTCAAGCATGACGGCTGCGATGCGCCGGACATCCGTTACGGGATCTGCCGCAATGACTTCTTTGGTCATGATTTCGGATACGATTTTTGCCCTGCGACTGATGACTTGATCATTTTCGATTATGATGTGCTGTAACAAATTCCCTTCTGTCAACAATCCGACAATTTGCGATTTGTCATTCAGGACCGGGATTTGGTGATAGCCGAGACTGCTATAAAGCTTCCAGGCTGATGCCATGCTCGTTGTTGATTGAATGGTTCTGACTGGGGTGCTCATGATCTGATGGGCGTGAACGACTTTTTCCCGCTCTGAAACAGGAAAAGTTTGCCTATATTTCTGACAAGCTTGCGTAAAAGGCGAATGGGCTTCGCTAAAAGGTTTTTTTGTATCTTCGAGATGTTCATGAAATTGAACAGACTGCGGGGAGGACTTCCTTTTTATTTTGCGAAGATTTTCAAGCGTGTCACGGAAGCTTCTTCCATTGACTTCATATATTGAGAACATCTCAAAGCCTCGGCATCAGTTTCAATGGCATACACGGTACGCTTCATATTCCATAACGTTACTGCACAATGAGGCCTTTCTAGGGCATAGCCTGAATGAATGGATCAACGCCAACATCAGGGCGAGACAAAAATGGTGCTGACTTAATCGGGGATGAGCGACAGGGGATATCAGGCCAAGGGTTCATAATTGGCTGTTCTAAGATGATGTCCGTTCATGGCCCAAGAGCAGACTAATTTGAATAAGCTTGTAATAGTCCGGGTTTGACCCCTTCCAGATATTTCGTCACTGATAATCAATGCTGATTCGATCTCCAGCAATGGGGCGGAAATGGGTGTCGGCGAAGGCCACATGGTCGGGGTGTTCGCGGTAACTGTCGATCACCGCCGGGTGGCAGAATTTGACCAGCCAAGTATAGCGATAGCCTGCGTCATCCTGCACCGCCTTGCCGGTGAAGATGCGCATGACGCCAGGGATTTGTGACAACACCCGCTCGCCTTCCTTGATCATTGTCTGGTCGTTAGCCGGGTCGGCATTGGTCGTATTGTAAATGATGAGGTGCTTGACCGGCGTCCAGGGTTGGCATTGCTGCAAAACAGCATCGGCACGGCCATGGCAGCCCCACAGAGCCATGCAGCGTGCGGCTTCCTTGGCAATGGCTTCGGCAGCTCCAGTCATTTGGCCGGTGTAGTTGCCCTTTCCGGTGGCGCTGTTTTCTCGAACTTGCGCACCTGCAGCCTCCGCAAGTGCCGTGTAGTAGTTAATTTTTGTGATGCCATTTTCGATCAATCGCTTGTATTGCTCATCACCCAGGCCCGTTCCGCCATGCAGCACCAAAGGCATGCGAAGGGCGTCATTGATGTCCTTGAGGCGGTCATAATCAAGGACAGGTTCGCCCCTCATGCGCCCATGAACAGTGCCGATGGAAACAGCCAAAAAATCAACGCCCGTACGTTCGACAAAGGTCTTGGCTTCGTCCACCGTAGTGTAGGAGATTTCGCCAGGGTGGCGTTCGGCGTCTTCGCCTTCGACGCCCGGCACATAGCCCAACTCACCTTCAACCGGCACACCGCAACCTTGGGCCATTTCCCGCACGGCTAGGGTTTCTGTGATGTTTTTATCAAGCGGCAGGTGGGAGGCGTCAACCATCACACCGTTGCAGCCGTGGCGAATGGAGCGCACCGCAGTGTCTAGGCTCATGGCATGATCCATATGAATTGCAACAGGTACTGTGGCACGCTTGGCGGCGGTTTCCATAGCCGACATCAGAAGTTCAAAATCGAAATAATCGAAATGTGACTCTGCCACTGACAAAATCACCGGCGACCGAGTTTCTTCCGCCGCATCCATGATTCCAGTGACGAAGTCCAGACTCACGGCGTCAAATGCCCCCACAGCATAACCATTTTGATAGGCGTGTGTGAGCATATCTTTTAAATTGACTAAAGGCATGTTCCCCCCTTCATTCAGACTATGCGGCTGAAGATCCAAGGCAAATATACTCCGGTTGGCTAAGGGGTCAATGCGCCAAATCCTCTCAAACGTTGCGGACCACTTTTAGGGTGTCAGGTCAGTCTCCGGTAATACCATGGTCGCCCGTGCCTCGACGAAGCGCTCCAGATCGACCCTCGCAATTCGAAACTCCCGTTCGAGCTTAACGGCCCGTAGTTCCCCATTCTTTATCCAGGTCCGCACGGTCGCTTTGCTGACTTTCAGAAGCTCGGCGACATCCTGAATCGTCATGAACGGCGCGCGTAGCATGACTCAATTCTCCTTATTTGCACTTATTAGATATTATTAGATCTTATTTATACCGGTTTTCATTTACCTATGCCAATTCCGATTTTATGATGAGAGACAGCAACCGGAATGAGGAGGCTTTGCATGCGCCACTACCACAACCCGCTTTATGTCAGCCACGGAACCGCCGATGAAACCGAGGGGCTGAAACAGGCGCTGAGTCTGGCGCGCAACAACGGCGCTCCGTTGGGCGTTCTGGTTGTTTGTCCGGAATTTCCGGAGGAGTTTCCCGATTACCGGAAGAAGTTCGAAGATTCGCTTATCGCCCAGACCGAAGCGTCGATACGTTCGACAAAAGAAGCGATCAAGCTGGAGGAAGGCGCTGTCGATATTTCGATTGAACTCGTCAGCGACAAAACCCCATCCATAAAGATCATTCAGTACGTGCTTCAGCACGGCCACGATCTGCTGATTAAAGAGGCGGAGCCTCGTGACGGCGGTGGCAGCGGTTTTAAAGCCATCGATATGGAGCTGCTGCGCAAATGCCCCTGTGCAATGTGGCTATGCCGCCCGATTGCACACTCAAGGCAGCATATTCAGGTGGCTGTCGCCATTGATCCGGAAAGCATCGAACAAGCGGCGGAAGGTTTGTCAAAGCGCATGTTGGAGTTGTCGCGCTCACTGGCAGATAGCTGCAGCGGCGAATTGCATATCGTTTCCTGCTGGGATTACGAGTTTGAGTCCTTTTTGCGCGGCAGCGTCTGGGTAAAAGCCACGGATGCGCAAATTGCCGAATCTGTTCTTGACACCCAGCATGAACATCTCACGGCACTTGAGAGATTGATCAAGGCCTCCGGCATTTCCGGCAGCCACCGGGTTCACCATCTGCGCGGCAAGGCCGAGGAATGCATCCCCTCTTTCGTGACGGACAAGAAGATCGACATTCTGGTGATGGGTACGGTCGCCCGTACCGGCATCCCCGGGTTCATCATCGGGAATACGGCAGAGAATACCGTACAGAAACTCTCCTGCTCACTGATGGCGCTTAAACCACAGGGTTTTGTTTCGCCGGTGAAGGCGTATTGATTGCATGGGAAGATAATGGAAAAGCCGGGCACGGATCAGGGCCAGAAATCATGGCACACTTTATCAACCGAAGATGCGCTGGAGCTTCTTAAAGCTCCAGCGGGCGGGCTTTCGCATGTCGAAGCAACAAAGCGGCTCGCGGAATACGGGCCCAACCGTCTGCCGGAAGCCGCCCGTCGCAGCGATTTCATGCGCTTTCTGCTGCAATTTCACAACATTCTGATCTACGTGCTGCTTGGCTCTGCCGTGATTACAGCGGTGCTCAGTCACTGGATTGACACCGGCGTGATTCTGGCCGTGGTTGTCGCCAATGCCGTTATCGGCTTCATTCAGGAAGGTAAAGCGGAGGAGGCGATGGATGCAATCCGTCATATGCTAGCGCCCCGCGCTAATGTGCTCCGCGATGGGGAGAGACACAGCATAGAAGGTGATGTCCTCGTTCCCGGTGACGTTGTCTTGCTTGAAGCGGGAGACAAGGTGCCCGCCGATCTGCGCCTTCTGACCGCGCATGGCATGTCGGTGCAGGAAGCTATTCTGACCGGCGAGTCAGTGCCCGTCGAGAAGCATACAAAACCGGTGGCAGGGGACGCAGCCCTGGGAGATCGTTCGTGCATGGCATTTTCCGGCACGCTCGTGACGACCGGTCAAGGTAAAGGGATTGTCGTCGGTACCGGCAGCCGGACCGAGATCGGCCGCATCAGCGGACTGCTTTCAGAAGTTGAAACGCTGACCACACCGCTTGTGGCGCAGATGGGTGTCTTCGCCAAATGGCTGACCATCCTCATTCTGCTGATTGCCGCTTTGTTGTTGGCTTACGGACACTTTGTCGGCCACCATGAATTCACAGAGATGTTCATGGCGGTGGTCGGGCTATCAGTCGCCGCGATCCCCGAAGGGTTACCCGCCGTCCTGACCATCACGCTGGCGATCGGCGTACAGGCAATGGCGCGGCGCAACGCTATCGTGCGGCGCCTGCCTGCAATTGAGACGCTGGGATCGGTTTCCGTTATCTGTACCGATAAAACCGGCACGCTCACACGTAACGAGATGATGGTGGCCTCCGTGCTTACCAGTCAGCATATTTTCGCCCTTGAAGGCGACGGGTATGAGCCCAAGGGGCTTCTCAAGCTGGAAGATGCACATGTCGCACCGTCTGAACATGCCGTGCTGGAGGAACTCGCCCGTGCGGCGGCGCTCTGCAACGATGCATTCTTACGCGAGCATAGCCGCGTATGGACGGTGGAGGGCGACCCGATGGAAGGGGCGCTCCTCGCCTTCGCCTGGAAAATGGATGTAGATGTCCGCAAGACACAGTCCGTATGGTCACGCACCGACGCCATCCCATTCGATGCCAAGCATCGCTTTATGGCGACACTGAATCATGACCATGAACGCCATGCGTTCGTGTTCGTAAAAGGCGCACCGGAACAGATGCTCGCCATGTGCCAGGATCAGCGCGGCATGGATGGAAAGACAGAAGCATTGGATATTGATTACTGGCATGGGAAAGCTGAGGCCATCGCCGCACTCGGACAACGCGTGCTCGCCTTTGCCGTGAAACCGGTGCAGTCGGAACATACCGTGCTCGAACATGAAGATGTTCAAAGCACGTTAACGCTGCTGGGCATGACGGGGATGATTGACCCGCCGCGTGCGGAAGCAATTGCAGCCGTCGATGAGTGCCATAGCGCAGGCATCCGCGTGAAAATGATCACCGGCGATCATGCAAAAACTGCAGCTGCTATCGGCAAGAAAATAGGATTGCAAAACCCGGACAAGGTTCTGACCGGAAGCGATCTCGATGCCATGGATGACGCGGTACTGCGTCAGATCGTGCTGGATTGTGACATCTTCGCCCGGACCAGCCCGGAACATAAACTGCGGCTGGTTATGGCGCTGCAATCGCATGGCATGACCGTGGCGATGACCGGGGATGGCGTGAATGATGCGCCCGCCCTGAAGCGCGCCGACGCGGGCATCGCCATGGGCATGAAAGGCAGTGAAGCCGCTAAGGAAGCTGCGGAATTGGTACTGGCGGATGACAATTTCGTTTCCATTGCCGCCGCCGTGCGCGAAGGCCGCACCGTTTACGACAACATCAAAAAGGTCATCAGCTGGACGCTTCCCACCAATGCGGGCGAAGCGATGACCATCATCGTGGCGTTGTTGGCGGGAATGACGCTGCCGATAACGCCGGTCCAGATTTTATGGGTCAATCTGATTACTGCTGTAACACTGGGCATCGCGCTTGCTTTTGAGCCGACGGAAGAAAACACCATGCGCCGTCCGCCGCGCCCTCGTGATGAACCGCTGCTAACCAGTGGGCTCGTTTGGCATATCGTGCTGGTTTCGTTGCTGTTCCTATGCGGCGTGTTCGGCATGTATCACTATGCCGTTGACCGGGGCTATTCGGTAGAGCTCGCCCGCACCATCGCGCTCAATACGCTGGTGGTGATGGAAATATTTCACCTGTTCTTTATCCGAAATATTCATGCCACCTCGCTGACATGGAAGGCGGTGCGCGGGACCAAAATGGTCTGGGCGGTGGTCATCATCGTTGCTGTCGCGCAATTTGCCATCACATACGTCCCACTTTTGCAGACTGTATTTGCCACAGAGTCCATCCCGTTCCTGGACGGTATGCTGATTGTCGGCGTCGGCGTGGCACTATTTGCGATCATCGAAACCGAAAAACAGATCCGCCTTCGGGCATCACATAAAGTGACGAATGATCATGCCCGATCTTAGCGTCCTCCACGCCTCGCCGTTTTATGAGCTGACTGCACTCATGGCCCTGGCCGCAGTTGTCGGCTCCGTGGGGTTGTTGCTGCGCCAGCCGATGATCGTCAGCTTCATCGCAGTCGGCATCTTGGGCGGCCCGTCCGCACTCGGGATTGTACAAACGCACGAACATATTGAATTGCTGGCAGAGCTGGGCGTCGCCGTGTTGTTGTTTCTGGTCGGCCTCAAGCTGGATTTGAAGCTGATCCGCACCCTTGGCCCCGTAGCGCTGGCAACAGGGCTGGGGCAAGTGACGTTCACCTCGGTGATCGGATTCCTCATCGGTCTTGCGCTGGGGCTGGATACGGTCACCTCGCTCTATGTCGCCGTGGCGCTGACCTTCTCCAGCACCATCATCATCGTCAAACTGCTTTCCGATAAACGGGAGGTTGATTCCCTACATGGCCGGATTGCCATTGGCTTTCTAATTGTTCAAGACCTGGTCGTCGTGTTGGCGATGATGGTCCTGTCTGCCTTCGGCGTGGGTGCCCAAGAGGGGACTGACGGTTCGGTGTTCGTACATATCAGCACCGTTCTGCTCTATGGCCTTATGATGCTGGGCTTTATTCTACTTTTTATTCGCTACCTCGCAACACCGCTGGTTAGCCGCATTGCCCACTCACAAGAACTGCTGATTATTTTCGCCATTGCCTGGGCGTCGCTTCTGGCCGCCATTGGCAGCGAACTTGACTTCAGTAAAGAGCTGGGCGGTTTGCTCGCCGGGGTATCGCTGGCCTCCACGCCTTTCCGCGAGGCTATTGTGGCGCGCCTTTCCTCCTTGCGGGATTTCCTGCTGTTGTTTTTCTTCATTGCGCTGGGCTTGCAGCTCGATCTTGGCTTGCTTGGCGCACAAATCGCTCCCGCACTAGTCTTCTCTGTCTTTGTGCTTATCGGCAACCCGCTGATCGTGATGATCATTATGGGCTTGATGGGATATAGAAAACGGACCGGTTTTCTGGCTGGCCTGACAGTCGCCCAGATCAGCGAGTTTTCTCTCATCTTTATGGCGATGGGGCTGACGCTGGGGCATGTCTCGGCGGAGTCGCTGGGATTGGTAACTCTGGTAGGGCTGATTACGATTTCCCTGTCGGTCTATATGATTACTTATTCCCACGGCCTTTTTGGCAGGCTGGAGTCCTGGCTCGGCGCATTCGAGCGCAAAAAGCCCTACCGCGAAGAGAAACTCGAACAGCAGCACATGGCCAAAGGGGAATACGATGTCATCCTCTTTGGGCTGGGTCGCTACGGCAAAGCCATCGCCCATTATTTGCAGCAGCAGGAATTCAGCTTGCTGGTTGTAGATTTCAATCCAGATGAGGTTCGCCGCTGGCGAGCGCAGGGGCATGCGGCCATTTATGGAGATGCGAGTGATCCGGCATTTATCGCCAGCCTGCCGTTAGGTGGCGTCAAGTGGATCGTCTCCGCCATGCCCCAGCATGATATCGGGGTCACGCATGAAGACCCGCGTCTCACCCTGCTGGAAGGTTTGAAACAACAAGGCTACCGCGCCGGAATCGCAATATCTACGCAGCACCTGCACGATCAGGAAATCCTCAAGAGAAAAGGGGCCACCCTTATTCTCCTGCCGTTTTATGACGCAGCCGAACAGGCCGTGGTGAGGATGAAAGCGCAGCAAAAAAAACGCTGAGCGATCCATCTAGGCCCAACAGGTTTCTCGTGCCGGAAAATATCAATAGGGCAGAAACCTCGCCTAGAGATGGGGCAATAAGAAAAAGGTCATGTTCGGCCATAGCCTCAACTATCTCATCGACATGGAGAATGCGGTCATTGTCGATGTCGAACCCACACCGACGCACATCTCCAAGGAGGTCGAGGCGACCGCGACCATGATCGAGCGCACCTCCAAGACCTTTGATCTCAATCCAAAGCACATCGCTGGTGATGTGGCCTACGGCACTGGCAAGCTGCTCGGCTGGTTGGTCGGGCGTGGGACCGAATCTCATGTGCCAGTGACCTCTGGCGGGAATTCCTGAAATCACGACGAATAAAACCCGTCATCCCCAACAAGTCCAATCGGAGACAGACGCATTCGTTCAACAAGAAAATATAAAAAGGGCGAAATGTTATTGAACCCATGTTTGGGTGTCTCAAGGACTTCAGGCGAATTGCGACACGCTATGGCAAAAATGCCAATAACTTCCTTGCCGCTCTGTGTCTCGCAGCGTTAATCTGCTACTAGATTTAAATAAGTCTCGACCCTAGAAAACAACATATAAGGGTGCTCAAAACCATACTCTGGACAATGGCGACACTGCTGAATTTTAGTGTATGCCAGGTGCCATTAGCATAGTGCCCCGTATTGACGGATCATCGGTTTGAGAGAGATTGTCCAGGCTAAAGCGGACGGATCACAATGACAGACTATTGGGCATCTAATCAGCAAGCGGACAGAAAATCACTTGTCATTTTTTATTTAGGGTGTGAACCCAATTCAAGTTATTGAATTCTTAAAGCAAAGCGTGATTCGATCCTCCTCAGGAGGACTTACATCATGCGTTTTGATTTATCAGATGAAGAATGGGCCGTGATACAGCCGCATAT
>Ga0209475_10000458_pt1 | contig 85238 bp, 80 predicted proteins | sample tdDd471_FD_187128 | JGI IMG/M metagenome (GOLD analysis project Ga0209475, IMG submission 187128) | Marine sediment microbial communities from the Atlantic coast under amendment with organic carbon and nitrate - tdDd47.1 (SPAdes)... | ecosystem: Environmental > Aquatic > Marine > Coastal >... | reverse complement strand
TGTCTTTCATCCGGGCGGGGGTGAACCGTTATTCCTTCTGCACCAAATCGCTCACAATTAATAGCTGCATCAAGAACATTTGGATAATTTCCGCCTCTAGCGTTTCTTAATGTTGCAATTTTATTTATATTTACACTTAACCTAGTCATATCTTATTATTTGATAATAGAATAAACAAATTAATCGTTTTACTTGTTATTGAGCAAAAATACGAGTATTTTTTTGAAGAGTTGAAATATGTTAGCAAAAGATTTAATATCAGATGAAATTCCTGCTATAAGAACTTCCGATACAGCTGTTGAAGCACTTAATTGGATGGAGGTATTTCGTATTTCGCATCTTCCGATAGTTAATAATAAAGAATTTTTAGGATTAATTTCAGATTCAGATATTTACGATGTTAACAATCCTGATGAACCAATTGGGAATCACCGTTTATCCTTAATAAAACCATTCATAAGATACGATCAACATATTTATGAAGTTCTTGAAATTGCTTCAAGATTAAAACTCACCGCTATTCCTGTTTTAGATTACGACAGTAATTATTTAGGTGTAATTTGTATTAATGATTTACTTCATTATTTTGCAAAGCTTTCTGCAATTGAAAAGCCTGGAGGTATTATTGTATTGGAGGTAACTGAAAGTGATTATTCAATGTCGGAAATTTCTCAAATAATTGAATCAAACGATGCCAAGATATTAAGCATGTACATTTATTCCATCCCGGATTCAACTAAATTAGAAGTAACATTAAAATTAAATCTTACGGATTTAACTTCAATTACTCAAACATTTAATAGATACGAATATCATATTAAAGAGTCGTTTATGGAATACGATGAACAAGACGATCTTTATAATGAAAGATATGATTTATTTATGCGATTTTTAAATACTTAGTATCTAATAAAATGATTCTTCTCAAAAAGATTCTAATCTGTTTTCTTATTTTTTTTATTGGGTTGTTTAAATTGATTTCTCAAGAGAATTTAATTGTATCTGAGATTAATCTTAGTGGGAATAATATTACAAAAGATAAAATTATATACCGAGAACTATTATTTAAAGTTGGCGATCAGATTTTATCAGACGAATTACCTGATCTAGTTGAAAAATCACGCAACAATCTGCTTAATACTTCATTGTTTAATTTTGTCACAATAAATCACTCAATAAATAGATCGAAAATAAAAATTGAAATAGTATTTCAGGAAAGATGGTATATATGGCCATATCCAGTATTGGAACATGCCGATCGAAACTTTAGTTCATATTTAAATAACGAAGAATGGTCAAGAATAGATTACGGTTTATATGTTCTTATAAATAATTTTAGGGGTCGAAAAGAAATATTAAAGATTAAAACGATTTTTGGATTTAATAATAGATATGCTATTACTTATTACAAGCCATTTATTGATCAAAAGCAAAAAATCGGTTTGGGTTTTGATTTTAATTATTTTAAAAATAGAGAGATTGCATTTCAAATTATTAATAACGAATTGGATTATATTAAATCTGAAAACGATTATGCAAGAAGAACTCTTGAACTTACAAGTTTCCTAACTTATAGGCCACGTATCTATGTTGAACATCTACTAGCTTTAAAATACAATGATATCTCTGTATTTGATACTGTGGTTGCACTAAACAATAATTATTTTTTCAATCATAATGCTGAAGTAGAGTTTTTATCATTAGTATATAATTTTGATTTAGATAAAAGAGATTCAAAGATATACCCCTTAAATGGTTTTAGGCTTTATACAACTTTTACTAAAAAAGGAATTGGGTTGTTGTCTGATAGAGGGCCATTTTATTTAACGTCTATAGTAGAAGATAATCTTAAATTATCAAACAGATTTTACTTTAATACAAGTGTAGGTTTTAAATATAGTTTTAATGATATAAACTCGTTTTATTTTAGTAAGGCTATAGGATATGATAATTATATCCGAGGAATGGAATATTATGTAAGCAATGGTTCACATTATTATGTTTCTAAATCAAATTTGAAGTTTGAATTAATTCCACAAACAAATATAAATTTAGATTTCCTTGCCTCAAATAAATTTAGTAAAGCACATTATGCATTCTATTTAAATCTTTTTTTTGATACCGGTTATGTTGATTCAAATAGAAATATTCAAACTTGTTTGTCAAATGAGTTTTTATATAGTGGAGGATTAGGTATCGATTTTGTAACATATTATGATAAAATTTTGCGAATTGAATATTCTCTGAATAAATTTGGAGAACATGGAATATTTTTTCACCTTGGTGCACCAATAATTGAATAGAATTATGAGAGTAGCAATTTATGGTAGAAATTTTGAAGATGGATTTAAAGAATACATAAAGAGATTCTTTGAAATTCTTAATCAGAATAATGTTCAAATAATCTTATTTAAGGAATTTTATGATTTTTTAAGAAAAATTATAGATTTAGAGAATGAGTTAATAGAGGTATTTACAAAACATGCTGAATTAAAAGAAAATATTGATTTACTTTTTAGTATTGGTGGTGATGGAACCATCTTAAATGCAGTTAATTACGTGCGCAACTATGATATTCCAATTGTTGGTATTAATACAGGTCGACTTGGGTTTTTGGCAAGTATTGCAAAAGATGAGATTGAATCAGCATTGCAGGCAATATTAACTTCAAATTATCAAATTGAAGAAAGATCTTTGCTTAAACTAAGAACATCATCTAATCATTTTGGAGATTTTCCTTATAGTTTAAATGAAGTAGCAATTCAGAAAGTTGATTCCGAAATGATTACTGTTCATGTTTATATCGATGGGGAGTTTTTAAACACTTATTGGGCCGATGGTTTAATTATTTCAACTCCAACAGGTTCAACAGCTTATTCGTTAAGTGTTGGTGGGCCAATAATAATACCGCAATCAGGGAATTTTATTATTTCACCAATTTCACCGCATAATTTAACTGTTAGGCCTATTGTATTGCCCGACACAAGTAAACTTGAGTTAAAATTGGAAAGTAGAGCATTAAATTATATAGCATCATTAGACCATCGATCAATGATGATAAAAAATACAGAAGAATTGTTTATTAGTAAAGCCGATTTTAAAGTGAAACTTATTAAACTTAACAATACAAGTTTTTATAAAACCTTAAGAAATAAGTTGATGTGGGGTGTTGATAAACGAAATTAGATAAAGGATTCAATCAACAAATTAAGTTGTAAAACGTATTATAAAAAGGCTTAATAATTTTGTTATTATTATTTATCCATAAAAATAGATAAATTTGTATTTATAATAATAAATAATGAGAACTCTAATAAAATTCATATTTATAGGATTATTGTTAATTCCGGTTTTGGGATATTCTCAACGTTGGAAATTATCAAGATCAGAATATATGTATGGTGTTGGTGTTTCAAATTACTTTGGTGATATTGGAGGTTCTATAAAAACGGATGCGACAGGATTTGCTGATATTGACCTTGGCTGTACAAGGCCTGTTCTGGCAGTAGGATATAGATATAGGATGTACGAAAGATTTGCAGTAAAAGCTAATCTTTCATATGCAAATATGTGTGGTAAAGATGTTAAATCTGCTAATGAAGGAAGGAATTATAGTTTCACTGCAAATTTGTTTGAATTTAATGGGCATGTGGAGTATCATATTACTGAAGAGAAACAAATGGTATCATACTCTTCAATGTCTATGCGTGGAAAACTGAAGAAAATGAATGCAGGAATAAACCTTTATGTTTTTGTTGGAGTAGGAGGAGCATATTTTAAGCCTAAAGCCGAAGAGGGCACCTTTGATGGGAGATTTGATGGAAATAAAAACATAGCGCTTGTTGTGCCTTTTGGAATAGGGTTAAAATATCCAATTTCTCCAAAATCGTATATTGGACTTGAGTTTGGGAGAAGGTTTGTAACTTCTGATTATATCGATGGGTTTAGCCCAGATTTATCTGAGAGTAATGACATATACTATTTTACAGTAATTAGCGTTTCTTATAAAATTAAAAGGAAAAGTAATCGCAGACCTGAATATCGATTTTAAAATTTTATGAAAAAGAATCTATTACTGTTACTTCTTATTGTATTTTCTCAGATTGTTGTTGCACAAAGCAAAACTGAATTTGGAGTATTTGTGGGTGCGTCTTATTATCAGGGAGATATAAATAAATCAAAACTTTTTTATTCACCATCTTTATCATATGGTGCAATAGTAAAATATAATTTAAGTAAGCATTTATCAGCTAGATTTGAAGGGATTTATGGAACAATAAAAGGAAATGATTCAGACTTTAGCGAATCAGAGAATTTGTTGAGGGGAGCTTCGTTTTCTGCAAAAGTTATTGATCTTTCTGGTGTTGTTGAATTTAATTTCTTGCCATATTCAAGTTCTGGATACATAAAAAAGAATGATGAAAGGTTTACACCATTTATATTTGTTGGTGTTGGAGCTAATTTTATTTTGAGTTCAGGGGGTTTTGAAAATCCCATTACAATTCCTTTTGGATTAGGAATTAAATATAATATCTTTGAGCGCTTAACTCTTGGGTTAGAATGGAGTTATCGCAAGACTTTTAACGATGAATTAGATGGGATTATTAATATTCAAGATGATGATAATCTTCCCATAATTCATAATGATGATTGGTATTCGTTTTGCGGTGTGTTTCTAACATATAAGATATTTAGAGATAAAATTGATTGTCCTACATATTATTATTAAGTTGATGGATTTTAAGGAGAAAATTGATAAAAATAACCTTCCCGAACATATTGCCATAATCATGGACGGAAATGGTCGATGGGCAAAGAAAAAAGGAAATCAAAGAATTTTTGGGCATAAAAATGGAGTAAAAGCCGTTCGTGATGTTGTTGAGGGAGCAGGAGAAATAGGTGTGAAGTTTTTAACTTTATACGCTTTCTCCACAGAGAATTGGAATAGACCAAAACAAGAAATTGACGCTTTAATGGGATTGTTAGTTTCTTCTATAGATGCAGAAACCGACACACTAATTAAGAATAATGTTCGTTTAATGACTATTGGTGATACAGAGGGATTGCCAAATAACGTTGCATCAAAGCTTTATAAGCTTATTGAGAAAACATCTCAAAATAAAGGATTAACATTAATTTTAGCATTGAATTATAGTGCTAGATGGGAAATTTTAAATGCAGTTAAAAATATTATAATAGATACGAAGAATGAATTAGTTGATGAAAGTGAAATCAGCAACAAATTTTTTGAATCATATTTAAATACAAAGGATATTCCAGATCCTGATTTATTAATAAGAACAAGTGGAGAATATCGAATAAGTAACTTTTTAATTTGGCAAATAGCTTATTCCGAACTTTATTTTACAGATGTTTTATGGCCAGATTATAGAAAACCAGATCTTTTTAAGGCAATTCTAGATTATCAAAAAAGAGAAAGAAGGTTTGGTAAAATTAGTGAACAGTTAAATAGTTAGTTTAATTTTAATAGTTTATTGAAGAATGTTTAAGAAATTCATAAGCAATTTAGTTTTAGTTTTTATTACAACCTTTCTTTTTGCACAAGAAGTTGATTATTCAGCAATGGATGTGATGGATTATAAAAAATCTAAAGATTATATTATAAAAGATATCACAGTTTCAGGAGTAAAATACCTTGATGCAAAAATCTTAATAAATTTATCAGGATTAGCTAAGGGACAAAAAGTTACAATTCCTGGAGAAACAATCACAAAAGCAGTTGAGAAATTGTGGGAACAAGGATTGTTTTCAGATGTAAAGATTGCTGCAACGGAAGTAATAAGGGATAGTATTGTATTAAATATTCATCTACAAGAGCGAAGTCGATTGTCAGATTTTAAAATACATGGATTAAAGAAATCTGAACTTGAAGATATTAATGAAGTTCTTGAAATTAAAAGAGGTAAACAAGTTACAGAGAACCTTTTTAATAGTTCTAGAAGAGTTATTCAGGATTATTTAACAAATAAAAAATATTTTAATGCTGAGATTGACATTGTTATGACTGATGATACAGCTTCAAAAACAAATAATGTTATTCTTAATATTTATATCGACAAAAAAGAGAAAGTTAAAATTAAAGAGATTGTTTACGAGGGGAATAATGTATTTAGTGAAAGAAAGCTAAATCGTTTAATGAAAAAAACTAGTAAAAAGGATATCAACATATTTAAAGGATCAAAGTTTATTAGAGAAGATTTTGAAGAGGATAAAAACAAAATAATTACAGAATATTATTCAAAAGGATATCGTGATGCTAAAATTGTAAAAGATAGCGTTTATGATATTAATGAAAAAAGGATAGGACTTAAAATAAATATTGAAGAGGGAAATCAGTACTTTTTTCGAAATATTAATTGGATTGGTAATACTATATATAAAACTAAAGCCTTAGATTTTGGTTTAAAGATTAAATCTGGGGATCCATATGATCCTGAGCTTTTAAATGAAAGACTTAATTATGCTGAAGATGCTGTAAGTAATTTGTATTTAGATTATGGGTATATGTTTTCGTCATTAACCCCTGTTGTTAAAGATATTGAAAATGATTCGATTGATTTACAGATTAGGGTTAGAGAGGGAGAAAGAGTTACCCTTGATAATATTATTATTAAAGGTAATGACAGAACGAATGAGCATGTTATTCGCCGTGAGATGAGAACTAAGCCAGGGATGCTTTTTAGTAAGGCGGACATAATGAGAACTCAGCGGGAATTAGCACAGTTAGGATATTTTGATCCGGAACAACTTGGTATTGATCCTATTAATATAAATCAGGCAGAAAATACAGTAGATTTGGAGTATACGGTTGTTGAAAAATCTACAGATCAGCTTGAAGTATCTGGAGGTTGGGGAAATAATATGTTTGTAGGTACATTAGGTGTAAGATTTAGTAATTTCTCACTAAACAATGTTCTTAAAAAGGGAGCTTGGCGTCCAATTCCATCAGGAGATGGACAAACAGTAAGTTTAAGAGCTACAACAAATGGTAAATATTATTCATCATATAGCTTAAGTTTTGTTGAACCATGGCTTGGAGGAAAGAAAGCAACATCATTATCTGTTTCGGCATATCATTCTGTACAAAAACAATCAACAAGTTATTATATTTTTGATGTAGGTAGTGAGTTTATGAAAGTAACAGGTGCTACCGTAGGAATTGGTCAGAGGTTAAAATGGCCTGATGATTATTTTACTATCTCTAATTCTATTTCTTATCAAAGATATGACTTAAACGAGTGGGATTATTTTATATTTGATAATGGAACATCTAATAACTTAAGTCTTACAACTACAATTAATCGAAGTTCTGTTGATGCACCAATATATCCTCGAAGAGGTTCAAATTTTTCTCTTTCATTACAATTAACATTCCCATATTCTTTGTTTAAAAAGGATGAATTCTGGAGTTTGTCAAGTAATGAAATGGCTAATATTGATTCTGTTACTGCATTTAACAATCCTTCAGCTTGGGATCAATTATCTGATGCAGATAAAGATGCCGCAAAACATAATGGATACGAGAATGAAAGAAATTCTAGAAAATATGAATGGGTAGAATATCATAAATGGAAATATAAAGGAGCTTGGTACATAAAATTATGGAAAGACTTAGTTCTTGCAACGAATACTGAGTTTGGATATTTGGGATATTATAATAAAGATATAGGATACGCTCCCTTCGGGAAGTTTAATCTAGGAGGAGATGGAATGTCTGGCTATAGCATGTATGGTGTTGAAACTATTGGTTTGCGAGGGTATGAGAATAGTTCGATTACACCTGTAGATATAAATGGAACTAGAAATGGAAATGTTTACGAAAAACTTAATTTTGAATTAAGATATCCAATTACGTTAAAACCACAAGCAACAATTTTTGTATTAGGTTTTGTTGAAGCAGGTAATGCATGGTCTTCATTTGATGAATTTAATCCATTCCAAATTAAAAGATCTGCAGGATTAGGGCTTCGAGCCTTTTTACCAATGTTTGGTTTACTTGGTGTAGATTGGGGATATGGATTTGATGATATTCCAGGTGCTCCTGATGCTAGTGGTAGTCAGTTCCATTTTGTAATAGGACAACAATTCTAAAACTAATTATTATGAAACGGTTTATTTTTGGTTTAATATTTGTATTGATAGCAACAGCTAGTTTTTCTCAGAAATATGCATATGTTGACACTGAATATATTTTAAGTAATATTCCTTCTTATAAAGCCGCTCAGGATAAGCTTAATGAAATTTCAGCTGAATGGCAAAAAGAGTTAGAACAAGAGTATGTTATAGTTAAAGAAATGCAAGCAGATTTTCTATCTGAAAAGGTATTACTTACAAAGGATATGATTAAACAAAGAGAAGAGGAGATATCAAAAAAGGAAAGGGAAGTTAAAAATCTGCAAAATAGATTTTTTGGTCCTGGAGGAGAGTTGTTTATGAAAAGGCAGGAGTTGATAAAACCAATTCAAGATGAAGTTTATGAAGTTATTCAAGATATTGCAGAGTCAGGAAAATATGCTATAGTATTTGATACAGCTGCTGGAGCTACAATTTTGTTTACAGACCCTAAATATGATAAGAGTGATGAGGTTCTTGAAAAATTAGGCTATAAAAATTAATTTTATAAATTTGTAATTAAATTAAAAAATAAAAATAATATGAAAAAGATTTTAGGAATTCTACTTGTTGTTATATCTGTTACAAGTGCATTCGCACAAAAGGATTATAAATTTGGACATATTAATTCAAATGAATTATTATCTGTAATGCCAGAAAGAGATAGTGCAAGAAATGAATTGCAAGATTATAGTCAAATGTTGCAACAAGAAATGGAAGCTATGCAAATCGAATTTCAAAATAAGTATGCTACCTATATGGAAAAACAAGATACTTATACAGAAAACTTAAAGAAGACTAAGGAAACTGAACTTCAAGAAATGCAACAAAGAATCCAAGGTTTTCAGCAAACAGCTCAACAAGACTTGCAGCAAAAAGAAGCTGAGCTTTTTCAACCAATAATGGATAAAGCACAAGCAGCAATTGAGGCTGTGTCAAAAGCTAATGGATTTACATATATATTTGATTTGGGAGCAGGTGGAGTAATCTATTTCTCTGATCAAAGTATTGATATCCTTCCTTTAGTTAAAACAGAATTAGGAATTGAATAAATAGATTTATTTAAATAAATTTAACCACTCTTAATTAGTAAGAGTGGTTTTTTATTTTATAATATGATTAATAATAATCCAATAGGTATTTTTGATTCAGGTGTTGGAGGCTTGTCTGTTTTTAAAGAATTAATAAAAAGACTTCCAAACGAGAATATTGTATATTTTGCCGATAGTGCAAATTGCCCATATGGACCTAAACTAAAAAGTGAAATTATTGAACTTTCTGTAAAGGCGGTTGATTTTTTGATTTCAAAAAAGTGTAAGATAATTGTTGTTGCATGTAATACTGCCACTGCTGCTGCAATTTCATTTTTGCGTGATAAGTATAAGATTTCTTTTATAGGCATGGAGCCCGCGGTTAAACCTGCTTCTATTAATTCAAAAACACAAAGTATTGCAGTTTTGGCTACAGAAGGTACTTTTAATGGCGAGCTTTACAAAGAAACAAGCGAAAAGTATGCAAAGGGAATTGATCTAAATATAAAAGTTGGGAATAAATTGGTAGGGATTGTTGAGAATGATTTAATTCATGAGCCTGAATCATTTTTATATTTAAGCAATTTACTAAAACCTCTATTAAAGAGGAATATAGATCATTTAGTTCTTGGTTGTACTCATTACCCATTTCTAACACCTCTTTTAGAAAAAATAATACCGCCAAACATAAAGATAATTGATCCTGCACCTGCTGTAGTTAAACAATTAGAAAGAGTTTTAATTGATAATGAAATCTCAAATAATTCGAATGGAAATCCTAATTATAACTTTTACACTTCCGGGGATACCAAAAATATGGAGAAAATATTAAATAATATTATTCAATTTCAAAGAGTTGTTAGAGTATAATTACTTATACCATTCAGAATACATAATGTAATTATTGGCAATTTTCTCGATCATTTCTTTCGTTTGTTCTTGTTCAACCGATTTTATCCTTTTAGCAGGTACACCTCCATAGATACTTCCAGGTTCTACAATAGTACTATCTAATACAAGAGCTCCAGCAGCAATAATTGAATTCTCACCTATTACTGCATGATCCATTATTATTGCTCCCATACCTACAAGTACATTGTCATGAATAGTTGCCCCATGTATTATTACATTATGTCCTATGGAAACATTGTTCCCGATATTGATATTTGACTTTTGATATAAGCAATGTAGAACAGCTCCGTCTTGAACATTAACTTTATTTCCAATTTTTATAGAATTTACATCTCCTCTTATAACAGAATTGAACCAAAAGCTGCAATTAGACCCTATTTCTACATCGCCAATTATGGTAGCATTATCTGCTAAATAGCAGTCATTCCCTATTTTAGGAGTACAGTCTCTTACTGTTTTTATTAAAGCCATAAATAAGTATTTGAATAAGTGATTTTTACATAATGCCTAATAGATTGGGGCTTGTAATAGGATTATGAGAAAAATCATATTATTTAGATTAAAATATAATTCAAAAATACTTAATAATTAATTAACAATGCTTAATTTTGTCGGAGAAATAATTCAATTGTATTGTTATAGAAACATTACAGAGTAATAATAAAAACATAGAGAATGCATATGAAATAGGGAACTATTCCATATGCATTTATAATTTTGTAAACGTCTGTTAATTTAAATCTACTAAATTAAAATTGTTATGAGTAAAAAAGCAGATGTCATCGAACGTAAAGATGTAGTTATCCGGTTTTCCGGAGACTCAGGCGATGGCATGCAACTTACGGGGACATTGTTTTCAGATACGTCAGCATTTATTGGAAATGATTTATCAACATTTCCTGACTATCCGTCAGAAATTAGAGCTCCTCAAGGTACAATTGGAGGCGTGTCTGGCTTTCAGGTACATGTAGGGGAATCTAAAATTAAAACTCCAGGTGATTATGCTGATATCTTAGTTGCCATGAATCCAGCAGCTTTAAAAGCGACGGCTAAATGGGTTAAAGAAGGAGGTACAATTATTCTTGATGAGGATAGTTTTGACGAAAGAGGTCTGAAAAAAGCAGGGTATAAAACTGATAATCCTATTCATGAGGATAAATTGGACGGATACAATATTATTCAGGCTCCAATTTCTTCTTTAACAAAAGAGGCTTTGAAAGATTCTGGTTTAGATCCAAAAAGTATCTTAAGAAGTAAAAATATGTTTGCTTTAGGGATGGTATATTGGATTTTTGATCGTCCATTAAATTATACTGAAGCATTCTTCGAAAAGAAATTTAAAAAGAAGCCAATAGTTGTAGAAGCAAATAAGCTTGTACTTCGTGCCGGTTATAATTACGCCGAAACAGTTGAGCATATGACTCCTTCTTATAAGGTAAGTCCTGCAAAAATTGAAAAGGGTACATATAGAAATATCAATGGAAATTTAGCTACTGCTTGGGGATTTATTGCTGCAGCAGAAAAAGCTAATCTTGAACTATTTTGTGGTTCTTATCCTATTACACCTGCAACAGAAATTCTTCAGGAGTTATCTATTAGAAAAGACATGGGTGTTAAAACATTCCAAGCCGAAGATGAAATTGCTGGAATTTGTACTTCTATAGGAGCTAGTTTTGCTGGCGATTTAGCTGTTACATCTACGTCAGGTCCGGGTCTTGCCTTAAAGGGTGAAGCTATCGGTTTGGCAGTAATGACTGAGTTACCTATAGTAATTGTTAATGTTCAAAGGGGAGGTCCATCTACAGGTCTACCTACAAAACCTGAACAATCAGATTTAATGCAAGCATTGTATGGAAGAAATGGAGAAAGTCCAGTTGTAGTAGTTGCAGCAAGTACTCCTTCAGATTGTTTCCATTATGCATTCCAATCGGCTAAAATAGCGGTAGAACATATGACACCGGTTATTTTACTTACCGATGGTTTTATTGCTAATGGTTCTGAACCATGGAAAATACCAAATATGGCTGATTATCCAAGTATTACAGCTCCTATTGCAAAAGAAGGAACTAAAAACTGGAATCCGTATGAAAGAGATCTTGAAAGATTAGCAAGAACTTGGGCTGTTCCTGGAACTATAGGTTTAGAACACAGAATTGGAGGTCTTGAAAAAGATGGTTTAAAAGGATCTGTTTCTCACGATCCAATAAATCACCAAGAAATGACAAAAATTCGTGAAGAAAAAGTTCAACGTGTAAGTAATTTTATTCCAGAACTTAAAGTAGAAGGTGAAGAAAAAGGAAAACTTCTTGTTGTCGGATGGGGAGGAACATATGGTCATCTTGCAACTTCTGTTAATGATCTTCAACATAAGGGTCATAGTATAAGTTTAGCACATTTTAATTACATAAAACCACTTCCTTCAAATGTTAAAGAGGTGTTTAGTAAATTTGATAAGATTGTTGTTTGCGAAACTAATTTAGGACAGTTTGCAGATTATCTAAGAATGACAAATCCTGAATTTAAATATGAACAATATAATAAAGTTCAAGGATTACCTTTTACAACAATTGAATTAGAAGAACAATTCATAAAATTATTGGAGGAATAATCATGGCTGACGTTCAAAATAATTTTACAGCAAAAGATTTTAAAAGTGACCAAGAAGTAAGATGGTGCCCTGGTTGTGGTGACCATGCTATTATGAATGCTATTCAAAGAGCTCTTCCTGAATTAGGACATAAAAAAGAGAATTTTGCATTTATTTCTGGTATTGGTTGTTCATCGCGTTTCCCTTATTATATGAATACTTATGGATTTCATAGTATTCATGGTCGTGCATCGGCAATTGCTTCAGGAGTAAAAGTTGCTAATCCTAAGCTTAGTGTTTGGCAAATTACTGGTGATGGTGATGCTATGGCAATTGGTGGAAACCATTTCATTCATGCAATTAGAAGAAATATTGATATAAATATTATCTTGTTTAATAATGAGATTTATGGATTAACAAAAGGACAGTATTCTCCAACTTCTAAATTTGGTGCGGTTACTAAAACTTCTCCATACGGAACAGTGGAACACCCTTTTCATCCTGGTGAATTAATTATTGGTGCACAAGGCAAATTCTTTGCTCGATCTATTGATAGTAATCTTAAATTATGTCAAGAGATTTTTGCACAAGCATCTAAACATAATGGAGCTTCTGTAGTTGAGGTACTTCAAAATTGTGTTATTTACAACGATAAAACACATGCTGCTTTATCAGATCGAGAACACAAAGAAGATAGAACTATTGTTTTAAGACATGGTGAGCCGATGATTTTTGGTAAGAATAAAGATAAAGGTCTTATTCTTGATGCTAAGCATTTAAAACTTAAAGTTGTTGAGCTAGGAAGTGAATATACAGAAAAGGATTTATTAGTTCATAATGCTGAGGAATCTAACCCTGGAATTCATTTAATGCTAGCTAATATGTCTTATCCTGAGTTTCCTGTTGCTTTTGGTGTTATTAGAAGTGTTAAAGCACAAACATACGATAAAGCTGTACAAGCGCAAGTAGAAGAAGTTAAAGCTAATTCATCATTTAAATGTGTAGATGATTTATTAAGAAGCGGAACAACTTGGGAAGTATAAAGTTTTATTTAAAATAATAATTAGAAGAGCTATCCAAATAGGGTAGCTCTTTTTTTATTAATTTACTTTGTAAAGTATCTAATATTGGATGTCTTACAATTATTATCTCTTTTATCTACCCTAAAAATCTTTTATATTTATAGATTAGAATTGTATGTTAAACAATTTAACATATAGAATAGTTAATTATACAGGACTGCTCTTATTGCCTATAAATTAAAAGAATTATCATGATCGACCAATTAAATCAAAAAAATGACTTTCATAAGTTGTTAAACGAAAATAAAGAACGTTTAAAAGAATTGGCGTGTATTAACGAAACCACAAAAATTATAAAAGAAGGGAAGTCCATTGAAGAAACTCTTCAAAAAATTACACTTAGATTGCCACGTGCTTGGCAATATCAAAATGACACTGTTGCAAGAATTATTTTTGGAGGACATGAATATCACAGTCCCGGATTTAGTGAAACTGATTGGTTGCAAAAACAAACATTCCAAACGATAGATGGTGAAGAAGGTGTTATTGAGATTTATTACACAAAAAAACATCCCATTTTATTTGAAGGACCATTTTTAAAAGAGGAACGTGATTTAATATTAAATCTATCAAATTTAATATTAGGGTTTTTAAATAGTAATAAAGCAAAAGAGATAATTGGAAAGCATGATAAAAAAAAGGAAGAAAGTAATAAATCTAGTGAAATACGAAAGGATTTAAATAGTCGTCAGTTATTGCAGAAATTTTTGAATAAGCATAATGCTGATAGAGATTTATTGCATGATTTAATGCCATTTAAAGTTAAAGAAATATTATTAGTAGCAAATTTATACGATGCTTATAGTATTGAAAAAGAAGGACGATTTTCAGATCATATACTTGGAGAGTATCATCAGCTAAATTTAACTTCATTACCTAGAGTTACTGGTGTTTCAACAGAAGAGGAGGCACTAGAAGTAATGGAGTTTAAACATTTCGATTTAGTAATCTTTATGATGGGAGTTGATAAAAAAACTCCTTTAGCAATTTCGAAGACAATAAAATCAAAATATCCTTATATACCATCATTCTTATTATTGAATAATAATAGCGATTTAGCTGTTTTAGAAGAAGAAAAACGGGATTTATCCGACATTGATAAAATATTTGTTTGGAATGGAGATTCCAAGGTTTTCTTTGCTATGGTTAAACTTATTGAAGATAATGTTAATGTTGATAACGATACTAAACTTGGTTTAACAAGAGTAATTTTACTTGTTGAAGACTCTCCTAAATATTATTCAAGATATTTGCCAATGCTTTATAAGATTATTATGGAGCAAACTCAACGTTTAATTGAGGATGTAAATACGGATGATTTGTATAAGGTTTTGAAGATGAGGGCTCGACCAAAGATATTGCTCGCAAGTAGTTACGAAGAAGCTATAGATATCTTTAAAAATTACAATGAATACTTTTTGTGTGTTATATCTGATGTTTGTTTTCCAAAAGAGAATAAGTTAGACAGTAAAGCAGGTTTTGAATTAATAAAATATATAAAGCAGAACATTTTAAATTTACCTACAGTATTACAATCTTCAAATCCTGAAAATGCAAAACGATCCTATGAATTAAAATCAAACTTTATAAATAAGAACTCAGAAAGTTTGCTTCAGGATTTAAAAAGCTTTATTAATTATCATCTTGGATTTGGTCATTTTGTGTATCGCGATAATCAAGGAAGACAGATAGCTGTTGCCAAATCAATGATTGAGTTTGAGTCTTATTTAAAAACAGTTCCAGAAGATTCCTTAATTTACCATGCTGTAAAAAATCAGTTTTCGTTATGGTTGATGGCACGTGGTGAAATTCAAATCGCAAAAATAATTAATCCTTTAAAAATCACTGACTTTAAGAATCCAAATCAGCTACGAGATTTTTTAATTAACATCTTAAAATTATATAGAAACGAACAAGAAAAAGGTAAAATCGTAAATTTTAACGAAGCCGCAATTTTAGAAGAAAATAACATTGTTAGTCTTGCCTCAGGAGCATTAGGAGGAAAAGGAAGAGGACTAGCCTTTATAAACACGCTAATTTATAATTTTAAGTTTAAGGAACTTCTACCTTTAATTAATGTTCGGACTCCAAGAACCAGCATAATTGGCACCGAAGAGTTTGATATGTTTATTGAAAGTAATCACTTGTTAGAAGTAATACATAATGAATTGGATTATGATAAATTAAAAATAGCTTTTTTAGAGGCAGATTTATCGTATTCTTTAAAGAAGAAATTAAAAATATTTTTACGGTTAATAAATAAACCTATAGCTGTAAGGTCCTCTAGTTTGTTCGAAGACAGTATTACTCAACCATTTTCAGGGATATTTGAAACTTATCTATTACCAAATAATCATTCTGAGTTTGAGCAAAGATTAAAACATTTAATGAATGCAATTAAGTTAGTATTCGCATCTATTTTTTCTAAAAATGCCAGAACATATTTTAAAGCAATTGATCATAAGGTTGAAGAAGAAAAAATGGCGGTTGTATTGCAAGAAGTTGTTGGAAATAGATTTGGTGATTATTATTATCCACATATAAGCGGTACAGCACAATCTCATAACTATTATCCGGTGGCTCATATGAAACCCGATGAAGGTTTTGCCGTTGCTGCTTTGGGTTTAGGACAATACGTTGTTGAAGGTGAAAAAGCTTTTAGATTCTCACCAAGTTATCCTAATTTGGATATTGTATCTACAAAAGATTTATATAATGCTTCGCAATTACATTTTTATGCAGTAAACATGGTTAATGAAAACATAAATCTGTTAGAAGGAGAAGATGCAGGATTAATAAAATTAGATATTGATGTTTCTGAAAAGCAAGGAACATTAAAACATTTAGCTTCAGTTTATGATCAAGAAAATGATCGAGTAAGTCCTGGGTTAGATTCTTATGGACCTAGGATCATTAATTTTGCAAATGTCTTGAAATATGACTACATCCCATTAGCAAAAACAATAAACGTTATTCTAGATGTTGTTAAGGAAGCGCTGGGGTCACCTGTAGAAATTGAGTTTTCCGTTGATCTAAACAAAGATAAATCTGGATTAGCATCTTTTTATCTTTTACAAATTAAACCATTAGTATGTAGAGAAGATGAATTTCATGTAGATATTGAAAATATTGATCGTGAGCACCTTGTGTTGTATTCTGAAAAAACTATGGGAAACGGTAAAATAGAAAATATAAAAGATGTTATTTTTGTAATGCCCGATAAATTTAGTAATACGAGTACTGTCGAGATGACATATGAGATTGAAAAGCTAAATCAGAAAATGCAAGAAGCAGGTAAAAAGTATATATTAATTGGGCCAGGAAGATGGGGAACAAAAGATAAATTTATTGGTATTCCAGTAGCGTGGCCACAAATTTCTAATGCAAAGGTTATTGTTGAAATGAGTTTAGATGATTTTGCTTTAGATGCTTCACTTGGGTCTCACTTTTTTCATAATGTTACATCAATGAATGTTGGATATTTTTCAGTAAACCATAAATCAATAAAAGATACTATTTCATGGGAAATAATAGAAAAACAAAAAATTATTGAACAAACTACCTATTTTAAACATATAGAATTCAAGAAACCATTAACTGTTACAATGGACGGTAGAAAAAGATTCTCTGCTATTACATGGACTAATGATAATTAAATAAATCTGAACTTACATTACATGAGCTTTTATACAAACCAACAAGATAACTTAAAGATCGATTTCAACGATACATCTTTTAATTTATTAATGCAGCGCCGAATCCATAAGGTATTATTAATATCAAGTAATTATGATTCGTTTATGCTAGAAGAAGACGGTAGAATCGATGAGCAGATTTTTAATGAGTATGTTTCACTTAATTTAAGATATCCGCCAATTTTTGTAATGGCTAATTCATCAGAAGAGGCTGTTGAGATTCTTAAAAATGATAATATCGATCTGGTAATTTCAATGCTTAGTATTGGAGATCGTGATACATTTTCATTTGCAAATGAGATAAAGGGTTTGTATCCTGATGTTCCAATTGTGGTATTAACTCATTTCTCTCGAGAAGTTACCATACGCTTAGAAAAAGAAGATTTGAGTGCGATCGATTATGTTTTTTGTTGGTTAGGAAATGCTGATATTTTATTAGCTATAATTAAGTTAATTGAAGATCGCATGAATGTTGAATACGATGTTGATGTGGTTGGTGTACAGACTATACTGTTGGTAGAGGATTCAATTCGTTACATTTCAACGTATTTACCAAATATCTATAAAATAATATTTAAGCAATCGAAAGAATATATGCGTGAGGCACTCAATGAACATCAAAAGATGCTTCGAATGCGTGGTCGACCAAAGATTCTTCTTGCAACGAACTATGAACAAGCAATGGAGTTGTATGAAAAGTATAAATACAATATGCTTGGAATTATATCTGATATTACATACCCTAGAAAGGGAATCAAAGATAAATTAGCTGGTATAAAATTATGCAAAAAGGTAAAGGAAGATGATGAATTTATGCCATTGTTATTGCAGTCTTCGGATTTAAATAATAAGAAATATGCTGATGAACTTGAAGTTGGTTTTATACATAAATATTCCAAAACTTTATCAATTGAGCTTCGAAATTATATCATTAAGCAATTCGCTTTTGGAGAATTTATTTTTAGAGATCCTGAAACGTTAAAACCAATTGGAAGAGCATCGGACTTACAAATGTTGCAACATATGGTTTTAACGGTTCCCGAAAAATCGTTGGAATATCATGCAAGTCGTAATGATTTATCGAAATGGTTGAATGCAAGAGCAATTTTCCCAATTGCACAATTATTTAAATATTTAAAACTGTCAGATTTTCAAAATGTGCAAGATGCTCGTGGATATATTTACAAGGCTATTTCAAGTTATCGAATGAGCAAAGGTCGTGGAGTGATTGCAAAGTTTGATAAAAATAATTTTGACGAGTACCTTGTTTTTTCAAGAATTGGAGATGGGTCAATTGGAGGTAAAGCTAGAGGATTAGCATTTATTAATTCTATAATTAAAAAGAACAGAATCTTCAATAAGTTTCCTGGAATCATTATAACAATACCACGAACAGTAGTATTAAGTACTGATATTTTTGATGATTTTATGGAAGAGAATGATCTCTATAAAATTGGAATGTCTGATATGTCAGATGAAGAGATTCTTGATCATTTTGTTAAAGCAAAACTTCCAAGTAGAGTTTACCAAGATTTGTATGCATTAATGTCAGTAATAAATAATCCAATAGCTATTCGTTCGTCTTCTAAACTTGAGGATTCACATTATCAACCGTTCGCAGGGATATACTCAACATATATGATTCCTAAGACAAACAATAGCACATTAATGATAAAAATGCTTTCTGATGCTATTAAATGTGTTTATGCTTCGGTGTATTTTAAAGCAAGTAAAGCGTATATGGCAGCTACATCTAATGTTATAGATGAAGAAAAAATGGGAATTGTATTACAAGAAGTTTGTGGAAAGCAGTTTGGGAGTAGGTTTTATCCTACAATTTCAGGGGTGGCCAGATCTATAAATTTTTATCCAATAGAACCCGAAAAATCTGAGGATGGAATAGTAAATATAGCCTATGGATTAGGTAAGCAAATTGTTGATGGTGGAATTTCTTTAAGATTTTCGCCAAAGCATCCTAAAAAAATATTGCAATTATCATCGCCAGATATGGCACTTAAGGATACGCAAAAAGATTTTTATTCATTAGATATGTGTCCGACTAAATTTGTTCCATCTACAGATGATGGTGTCAATTTAGTAAAGTATGATATAAAAGAGGCTGAGAAAGATTCATCGTTGAAATTTGCAGCTTCAACTTATGATTTTCAGAATAATATTTTACGTGATGGTACTATTTATGAAGGAAAAAGAATAGTAACATTTGCGAATGTACTAAAACATGAAACATTTCCATTAGCAGAGATATTAGAGACTTTATTAGAAGTTGGGCAAAAGGAAATGAATAATCCAATTGAGATTGAATTCGCTGTAGACTTGAATGTTCCTAAAGGAGAACCATACGTATTTAATTTCCTTCAAATCAGACCAATTGTTAATAATGATCAACGAGATGATTTTATTATTGATGATATAAAGCAAGAAGATACTATTGTTTACTGTGAATCTGCAATGGGAAATGGTAGCATAGATGATATTTATGATTTCGTTTATGTAAAGCCGGAGTCTTTTAATTCATTGGAAAGCCATTCAATAGGTGATGAAATTAGCTTGCTTAACGAAAAATTTATAAAAGAACAGACAAATTACGTTTTGGTCGGACCAGGAAGATGGGGGTCAAGTGATCCACATCTTGGTATACCTGTCAAATGGGCACATATTTCCCAAGCTAGAGTAATTATAGAATCAGGATTGGAAAATTTTAGAATTGATCCTAGTCAGGGAACTCATTTCTTTCAAAATCTAACTTCTTTTCGAGTAGGTTATTTTACAATAAATCCATACATAAATGATGGTTTTTATGATTTGGAATACCTTAATAAATTCAAGCCACATTTTGAAAATCAGTATTTAAGACATATTCGATTTGAGAAACCTATAAAAGTACAAATTGATGGTAAAAATAATAAAGGAGTAATAATGAAATCTGTATAGTATTTAAAATATTTAAAAATTGAACATAGGGTAAACAGGGTTATAATAATCATAAGATTAATTCATATATTTATGAATTATTAACCTAAAATTAAATGATATGTTACCAATTAATTACTTGAAATTAGGATTCTTAAGTATAATTATTCTGATATTTACTTACAGTTCAAAAGGTCAAAGTGATAACGAAGCTGAATGTAAAGTATTATTATCTACAATATCTGAAGAGTACAATGGAGCCTGTAAGGAAGGATTAGCTCATGGAAAAGGATTAGCCAAAGGTGTTGACACGTACGAAGGTAAGTTTAAAAATGGATTACCTCACGGAAAAGGAAAGTATGTATGGGCTAATGGAGATATTTATAATGGGGTGTGGAAATTTGGGAAGAAATCAGGTAAGGCTATTATGTATACTGCCTCAACTCAAAAAGAAATAAAGGGTATTTGGAAAAATGATGAATTTTATAAAGAGATTGTTGATCCACCATATAGTATTGTAATTAGAGAAGGTGTTACTGGAGTTAATTTTTATGAGAAGAGCGATAAAGAACCTCATAGAATTGAAGTTTCATTTCAACGAGATGGAAGTAAATCGAGCATAGTAAATAATCTTGATTTAATGTCGTCTACAGGTATGTCAACAATTTCTAATGGTTTCACAGGTTATGAGAATATGCAATTTCCATTTGAGGGTACTATAGAGTTTACTGCAATTAGTAGAATGGGTACTACAACTATTAATTATAAAGTTAGATTTGAAATTACTACACCAACAAATTGGGAAATTATTATAAGATATTAAATCTTAGTATTTTAAATCCACACCTTCTTAAAAGGTAATGTGTAAAAGAGTGCAAACACAGCATTTATCAGCTTTTTACGTGACAAAAATCATATCAATCTGTGTTCTATAAAACAGAATAATTTCGAAATAAAAGTTACATTTGTATTGTTAATTAATTAACAGTGTGTTTAATTAATTTTCCAAACTTTTTAAAATCTGATATTATGAACGTAGATAAATTAATGATTCAGTTGGAGCAAAAGCATCCGGGAGAGGTTGAATATTTGCAAGCTGTAAGAGAAGTTTTAGAATCAATTGAAGAGATTTACAACCAAAATCCTCAATTTGAAAGTGCTGGAATTATTGAAAGAATAGTTGAGCCAGATAGAATTCTTACTTTTAAGGTGCCTTGGGTAGGTGATGATGGAAAAGTAAACGTTAACTTAGGTTACCGAGTACAATTCAACAATGCTATTGGACCATACAAAGGTGGTTTACGTTTTCACCCAAGTGTAAATTTGAGTGGATTAAAATTCTTAGGATTCGAACAAATCTTCAAGAACTCATTAACAACTCTACCTATGGGTGGTGGTAAAGGTGGTTCTGATTTCGATCCAAAAGGAAAATCAGATGCAGAAGTAATGCGTTTTTGCCAAGGATTCATGACAGAGTTATGGAGTCTAATCGGCCCTTCAACTGATGTGCCAGCAGGAGATATCGGAGTAGGTGGTCGTGAGATCGGATTCTTATATGGAATGTATAGAAAACTTGCAAAAGAAAATACAGGAGTATTAACAGGAAAAGGCCGTGATTGGGGTGGAAGTTTAATTCGTCCGGAAGCAACAGGTTTTGGTAATGTATATTTTGCAAAAGAAATGTTAGCAACAAAAGGCGAAACTTTCGAAGGAAAAACAGTTGCTATTTCTGGTTTCGGTAATGTATCATGGGGAGCAGCATTAAAAGCTACAGAATTAGGAGCAAAAGTTGTTACTATTTCAGGTCCTGACGGATATATTTACGACCCAGAAGGTATTTCAGGAGAAAAAATCGATTATATGTTAGAGCTTCGTGCTTCTAATAATGATGTTGTTGCACCTTATGCTTATAAGTACGAAAGTGGTCAGTTTTATGCTGGTAAAAGACCATGGGAACAAAAAGTTGATATTGCTTTACCATGTGCTATCCAGAATGAATTAAACGAAGAAGATGCAAAAGCATTAGTAGCTAATGGATGTATTTGTGTTTCAGAAGGAGCAAACATGCCATGTACTCCAGAAGCAATTGAAGTAATTCAAGGCGCAAAATTATTATATGGTCCAGGAAAAGCAGCTAACGCAGGTGGAGTTGCAACATCAGGATTAGAGATGTCTCAAAACTCAATGAAATTAAGCTGGACATCAGAAGAAGTAGACGCAAAATTACATCAAATTATGCGAGACATTCACGAAGCTTGTGTTAAATATGGCACAGCTGACGGACATGTTGATTACGTAAAAGGAGCAAACATTGCAGGGTTCTTAAAAGTAGCCAATGCAATGATGGATCAAGGAGTTATTTAATCTATATATAACTTAGTTTTTAGTTTGTAATTTATGGTAAAAAGGGAGCGTAGGCTCCCTTTTTTTATGTCTTATTGTCAGATATTAATCTGGAGCAAATATAAAAATAAACATATTGACATATGTTGTTATGTTGGCATATTAATTGAAGGAATATAAAAAATAATAATTATGATAAACTTTTATAAGAAACATAAATTTGGAATCTTATTGATAATTCCGGGAATTATTGCCGGATATTTTTATTGGAAATATGTAGGTTGTGCAAGTGGTACTTGTCCTATTACTTCAAATTGGAATTCAATGGTATTATTTGGAGGATTGTTGGGATTCTTTTTTGGTGATAGCGTCGACGATGTTATTAAAAAAAGAAAAAAGAAAAAAGAAGATGAAAAACTTTAATAATATAATTAATGAAAATACACCTGTATTAGTTGACTTTTATGCGGATTGGTGTCAGCCTTGTAAAATGGTTGCTCCGATTTTGAAGGAAGCAAAAGCGCAGATGGGTGATCAGGTACGAATTATAAAAATTAATGTTGATAAAAATCAACAATTAGCATCTAAATATGGTATAAGAAGTATTCCGACTTTGATGTTATTTAAAAAAGGACAAATAAAATATTCTCAAGCAGGAGTTGTTCCTGTGGATGAAATCAAAAAAATAGTTTTAGCTAATTCTTAAAATCCTATAAAATGAAAAAAGTACTATTTATTATGTTAATTGCTACATTTGGCTTTATTCAGGCATGTGATGGAAATGTGAAAGCATCAGATGGGAAAAGTGAAAAAGTAGCAGAAGAAAAAAATGAAAAGGTGGTCATTACTTTAAATAAAGAAGAATTCAAGAATAAAGTAATGAATTATGAAACTAACAAAGAATGGAAATTTGAAGGTGACTTACCATGTATTGTTGATTTTTATGCTGATTGGTGTGGACCATGTAGAAAAGCAGCTCCCATTTTAGAAGAAATTGCTCAGGAATATAAAGGCAAAATCAACGTCTATAAAGTAGATACCCAGAAAGATCCTGAAATTGCAGGTGTTTTTGGTGTTCAAGGTATTCCAGCATTCTTGTATTGTCCTAAAGATGGACAACCAAGAATGAGCTCTGGAATTGGCAGATCTAATGAAGAAACTAAAGAAATGTTTAGAAAAGCAATTAATGAGATTTTATTAAAGCAATAATTATATATTATTGTAATATTTGTTTCATTTAGTTAATAGTTGCACTTTAAAACCAGATTATTTTTAATGATCTGGTTTTATTTTGCAGCGAAAAATATTTAAAAAATTTCACATCAATAGATACGTACAAATAAACTTCTTTGTATTTTTGCCCTTTAATTATTAAAAGTTATTGAAATGGGAAGAGCATTTGAATATAGAAGAGCATCAAAAGAAAAAAGATGGGGCAAAATGTCTACATTATTTCCAAAATTGGGGAAAGCTATAACAGTTGCAGCTAAAGAAGGTGGTGGAGATCCTGAAATGAATGCAAAGTTACGTACTGCAATTCAGAATGCAAAGGCGCAAAATATGCCAAAGGATAATATAGATGCTGCCATTAAAAGAGCGTTAGGAAAAGATGCTGCTAATTTCGAGGAAATTAATTATGAAGGAAAGGGGCCTCATGGTGTTTTAGTATTTGTTGAATGTGCTACTGATAATTCAACAAGAACTGTGGCAAATGTAAAATCATATTTCAATAAGGCAGGTGGTTCATTAGTACCTACAGGATCATTAGAATTTATGTTTTCAAGAAAAGCGGTTTTCGAATTTGAGAAAACTGATGGTGTAGATATAGAAGAATTAGAGCTCGAATTGATAGATTCCGGTTTAGACGAGATAGAATCAAATGACGATATGGTTTATGCTTACGGAGATTATACAACTTTTGGGACTCTAAATAAAGCTTTCGAAGAAAAAGGAATTGAACTAAAAAAGGCTACACTTCAAAGAATTCCTACATCGCCTGTTGAGTTTAATGAGGAACAGTTATTAGATATTGAAAAAATGCTCGATAAAATTGAAGAAGATGATGATGTTCAAGCGGTATTTACAAATATAAATTAGCAAAAAGATATTTTAAGTAAGGCTCTTTCGTTTCGAAAGGGCTTTTTTTGTTTAATTTTTTCTTAAGAATAATTATAGATATTGTATCTTAGTTTAAACTATTTGCTTATAAATCTATCATATTGTATGATATTCTAGTTTTTAACTTATTAATTAACTTATGAAAAAAATTATAACAATTCCTTTTAAATTAAGTCTGGTTTTGGTTTTTAGTATATTGCTTTCGTGTGATGTAAATACAAAACAAGGTTTCAAAATTGACTATGAAAAGTATGTCCTTGAAAACGGACTCGAAGTAATTCTTCATGAAGATCATTCCGATCCAATAGTAGCAGTTGCAACATTAATGCATGTGGGTTCGAGTAAAGAAGTTAAAGGAAGAACAGGATTTGCACACTTTTTTGAGCATATGTCTTTCAACGATTCAGAGAATGTACCTCGCGGAGCAAATCGTAAAGTTATTCCAGAATGGGGAGGAATGAGAAATGGTGGAACTTGGTCAGACGGTACTATTTATTATGAAGTAGTTCCAACAGACGCTTTTGAAAAAATACTTTGGATTGATTCTGATCGATTGGGATATATGATAAATACGGTAACAAAAGAAGCGTTAGAAAGAGAGAAGCAAGTTGTAAAAAACGAAAAGAGACAAAATTATGATAATGTCCCTTATGGATATACTCGCGAAGTTATAAAGTCAAATTTATATCCCGAGAATCATCCATATAATTGGACTGTAATAGGATCGTTGCCAGATTTACAGGCAGCAACACTTGAAGATGTAAAAGAATTTTATAACAAACATTATGGTGCTAATAATGCTACTTTAGTAATTGCAGGTGATATTAATATTGAAGAAACAAAAGTATTAGTTGATAAATGGTTTGGTGAAATTAGAAGAGCAGATGAAGATAAATCATTAGAACCAATGCCTGTTAAATTGGATGAAATAAAATCATTATTTCATGAAGATAATTTTGCAAAACTTCCAGAGTTAAGAATGGTTTTTCCAACAGTTGAAAGTTACAACGACGATAGTTATGCTTTGGAAGTATTGGCTGAGATTTTATCAGGAAATAAAAAGTCACCTTTGTATAAAATTATTGTTGAAGAGAAGAAATTGGCTCCATCTGTTACAACATATCAGAGTAGTGAAGAACTAGCTGGTGAATTTGTATTTAATATCAGAGCAAATGCAAATGTAGATCTTGATGTTGTTAAATTAGCTATAGAAGAAGGTCTTGCAAATTTTGAAGCGAACTCATTTACCGACAACGATTTAAATAGAGTTAAAGCGCAAATAGAAACAGGATTGTATCAAGGAGTATCTACTGCATTAGACAAAGCATTTCAATTAGCAACATATAATGAGTACGCTGGCGATCCTGGATATATTACTTTAGAAGCAGAGAAAATGCAATCGGTTAGTCGTGAAGATATTCTTCGAGTTTACAATAAATACATAAAAAATAAGAATTATGTAATGACAAGCTTTGTTCCCAAAGGACAATTAGATTTAACTATTGAAGGGGCTACAAAAGCTGAAATATGGGTTGAGCCGAATACTGCAACTGCGGAACACGAAAAGGTATCGCAAGGAAAAGAGGCTGAGTACGAAAAAACGAAAACAAAGCACGATAGGTCAGAACCAGAATTTGGAGAACTTCCTTTGTTTAGTGCTCCAGAGATTTGGAAAGATAAATTAGCAAATGGCTTAGAAATTTATGGAATCGAGAATTTAGAAGTTCCTTTAGTTACTTTTGATATTACAATTAAGGGAGGACATTGGTTAGATTCTTTCGAAAAATCAGGAACAGCAAATTTATTGTCGAGTTTGTTAATGGAAGGAACTCAGAATAAAACACCTGAGGAGTTGGAAGAAGCAATTGATCTTTTAGGTGCTTCGATTGATATGTATGCAGAACCCGAAGAGATAGTTATTGAGGCAAGTTGTCTTTCAAAGAATTTTGAGCCAACCCTTAAATTAGTTGAAGAAATTTTACTTGAGCCTAGATGGGACGAGAAAGAATTTAGTAGAATAAAGTCTCGTTTAGAGACGGGTTTAAAAGGAATGGAAGCTAATTCTAGATTTATTTCAGGTAATATCTATAAGAAACTATTGTATGGAGAAAATCATATTCTAGGAAAATCTCAATATGGAACATTAGAAACTGTTCATGATGTTAATGTAAACGATTTAAAAGAGTATTATAACAAGAATTTTGCACCAAATATATCAAGGTTTCATATTGTTGGTGATGTAAAACAGGAGCGAATAAAAAAAGCACTCAATAGTTTTGGAACTAGATGGAGCACTAAAGATGTAGTATTTCCTGAATATGTATTGCCTAAAAATATTAAGGGAAGAAAAGTATTCTTTGTTGATATTCCTGGATCGAAGCAATCTATTATAAGATCCGGCTATGTTGCAATTTCTAAATCTGACGATGATTTTAATAATTTGGATTATGCCAATGAAATTCTAGGAGGAGGATCTAGTGGAAGATTATTCCAACTTTTACGAATCGAAAAAGGATTTACTTATGGAGCATACTCATTTTTAGAATCAACATTAGAAAAAGGACCTTTTACCGTTTATACAAGTGTTCGTTCAAATGCAACTTTAGAATCGTTGCAATTAATGCGAGAAATGATAGAGAATTATGCGAATGATTTTGGAGTGAAAGAAATGGAAATTACCAAAACAAAACTTATAAAAGAAAATACAAGATCATTTGAATCGCTTAGAGCTAAATTGTCTGTATTGCATGATATGAGTAAGTTTGGCTATGCAAATGATTATATCGAAAAAAATCAACAAGAATTATTAGATATGTCGCTTGAAGATTTTCATAATGTAATAACTAAGTATATAGATGAAAGCCAAATGTTATATTTAATTGTCGGTGATGCTGAAACGGAGCTGAAGAATGTAAATAAACTAGGTTACGGTAAAGCAATAATGTTAGATATTTTTGGAAATGAAATAATGAAATAATTTTTAAAAAAGCTCTTTGGATCTCCAAGGAGCTTTTTTATTTAAAATGTATTTATTAGGAAATTAATGTATTTTGATTTCTATTTTTATTAAATTGGGATCGAGGAAGTTTAATTTATTTGAAACATAATAAAGATTTATAATATAAATGGTAAGTGATATTACACAAGCCCTTACAATGTTTGATCCTATAAGTTTAGATGAGCTTTCGGATTATAGATTACTTAATCGTATAGATACTAAGTATATATGCAATATCAATTTACTGCCTTTAATTTTACAAAACTCTTTGGAGGATTTCAGAATTCAGGAAATTAAAAATGATCGGAATTTTAGCTATGAATCACTTTATTTTGATACTCGTGAACTAAAAACTTTTTTTGATCATCATCAAGGCAAAAGATTAAGATATAAAGTACGTTTCAGAAAATATGTTGATACTGGAGATGTTTTTTTAGAGGTTAAAAAAAAGAAAAACTATGTTCGAACTGATAAAAGAAGAACGGAGTTTGATATTGCTTCTAAAATGACAAACGAACATCTTGAATTTTTAAACTCTCATATAAATGTACCAGAATCTGGATTTCATCCTTCTATATGGACTATTTTTAATCGAGTAACATTAGCGGGAAGAAATCATTTAGAAAGAATAACAATTGATACAGATATCTGTTTTAAAAATAATAACTCTCTGAAAAAAGAATTGCCAAATATGGTAATTATCGAGGTAAAAAGAAATAAAACTGGAGATATTAGCCCATTTACACAAATCCTGAAGGATTTAAGAATTCGCCCATTCGGAATTAGTAAGTACATATTAGGGAATATTTTATTATCTCCTGATATAAAGCATAATAGATTTCATAAAAAAGTAGTCACGGTAAATAAAATATGTCATGGTACTAAATATAATTATTGATACAATAGAAACAACCAAAATATTTGGTTTAGATTTTTTCCATTCAGAAGATTTTATTCATTTAGTAACACGGTTTTTATACAATTTAATATGGGTGTTTATTCCATCATATTTTTTGTATTTCAAAAGACAAGGCGATAAAGAATACTTCTTTACATTTATGATTGCTAGTATAATTGTATTTCAAATTTGTATGCTACTTGGAACAGTAAGTCTTCGTATAGGATTTGCATTAGGATTATTTGCGATATTCGGTATTCTCAGATATAGAACTAATCCAATTCCTCCAAGAGAAATGACATATCTTTTTATGGTTATTGGAATGTCGGTTAAAAATTCTTTGGCGAATGAAAATATTAGCATGGCTGAATTAATTGTAACAGATCTGTTAACTATAATTGTAGCGTTTAGTCTTGAATTTTATTTTGATAAACATAAGCTTGTTCGTAAAAGTATTGTTTATGACAGAATTGATTTAATTAAGCCAGATAATTATAATGAATTACTTGAAGATCTTTCAAAGCGATTTGGAGTAAAAGTTGATAAAGCTGACATTGGACCTGTCGATCTAATTCGTGATCAGGTAAAACTGATTATTTATTTTCATAAAGTTGAAGGAATGAGTTTTTATGATTCACCTAAGATGTAGAATTATCTCTGAAGTGTATGGTTGTATTTAGAAAAAATATAGTATGCATTCTTATACTTACGTGTTTATGTGAGTTAGGATTTTCTCAATCTGAAATTAATACTGATTCTATCCTTTTTACAACCGATATTTTCGATAAAGAGCAGGCACTTGAGATTACTTTAGAATTTAATATAAAAAAATTTATTGATCAGAAATTAGATAGAGAGTATGAACCTGCAATTTTATCATATTATATAGTCGATAGTGTACAGGTTAAAGATTCTATTAGGATAAAATCAAGAGGTATATTCCGACTTAAAAAATGCGTATTCCCTCCTTATTGGATAAACATTAAAAATGCTAATCACAGTGTAGACACCAATTTAGAAGTTAATAAGATTAAAATCGTATCGCATTGTAAAGCTTCAAAAATGCACGAGAATTATTTATTGAAGGAATATGTGGCATATAAGATTTTTAATATAATTACAGATTATAGTTTTAAAGTAAGATTATTAAGAATAAACTATATTGATACAGGAAGTGAACGTAAGGAAAGAACTAATTGGGCTTTTATGATTGAACCAGAAGAGGTTTTGGCTGAAAGGCTCAACGCTTATCCTTTAAAACGTGATAAAGTAAGTTATTCTCAAACGGATACTTTAACTACAACAATATTAAGTTTTTTTCAATACATGATTGGAAATTTGGATTACTCAATGGTTGGAAGGCATAATATTAAATTGTTGACTTTAAAAGATTTTGAAAAGACGTCTATTATTCCTGTTCCATATGATTTTGATTATACTGGAATTGTTGATGCATATTATGCTAAGCCTCAACCTATATTTGAGTTAGAAAATATTAGGGAAAGATACTTTTTTGGAATGTGTAGATCCGATGAAGTATACAATTCTGTAATTCAATTATATAATGAAAAGGAAGAAGAGGTGTTCTTATATATTAACTCTTGTGATTTTTTGGATAAGAAAACCAAGAAATACGTATTGGGCTACATAAAGGATTTTTATAAAGATATAAATCGTTCAGATTTTATAAAAAATTACCTTAGGTTAACTTGCGAGTAAAACGGTAATTTATAATTTTATTGTATTTCCGGAAGGTGTTCCTCTGTAAAAAGATTTATCCTTATAAATAAGAACTTCCCCATAATCACCATTTTTTATACTTGAATCAATCCCTATTATTTTACCTTCCAACAATGAAGAAATGTTAGGAAATGAAGTATGTCCAACAATAACGCTATTAACATTAAAATATGCTAAAATCTCATCCAATTCTGTCAATTTTACCGAAGGATTATCAAAATAACCTCTAAACCATACCGGACCTTTACTTCGCATTAAAAATGTTAAAGTCGAATCTTTAAAAATTGTGTTCCAATCTTTTCCTACAATCTGTTTGTTAAAAAGTTTATTGGTTTTCTCAATTGTAAACTCTTTTTTAATAAATTCGGGTGAAACTCCAGCATGTACGAACAATAGGTCATTAATTTTAACCATTACTGGTTTAGATTTTAACCAGTTTCCAAGGAATGTATTATCTGAAAACAACTTATTATAGGTTGTCCCCATAGCTTTTGCAGTTTTCAGATATTTTTCATTTACATATCGAAGATCATTATTAAGAACCATAATTTCATGATTACCTAACATAACATGAACCATACCACCACTTAATTTTGCTTGTTGCTCTATTTTATGAACCAGCCAGAGAGTTTCAGTCACTTTTGGACCTCTATCCAAAATATCGCCTAAAACAATCAAATGTCCATTTCCATAGATCCAATCCAAATCTTTATTAATAACACCATGTTCAATTAGTAATTGTGCAAAAACATCAAATTGACCATGTATATCGCTTACAGCAATAAATTTCTCAACATCTTTGTATGTTTGACTAAAGTTCATGTTAGGATTTTTATTCTTTTCAATCCAGTCGGAATTAAATTCAAATCCAAATTTTCTATTAACAAATTTGAAATTGTTATTAATAACTGCTTTTTCTATAAGGCGATCATTCTTAATCCATTTTACATTTACAGTGTCATTATTATAAAAAAAGTAAGGACCATCTGTAATACTTTTTTTCCCAAATGGAATATTAATTTCCTTTTTATCGGTTTCAGGTTTATCATTGTTAGTCTCAATTGGAGATAATTTAAATGATAATATCAGAAAAATAATAACAGGACTTATAAAGTATAATAATCGTTTTCTTAGCATTAAGTGTTAGAATTATATTGTGTTAGATGATTGTAATTTTGTAACATTTAAATTTGAATGTTGGTTCAAAAATAATAGTTTTTAAGTAGTAAATACATGTTTTAAAAATAAAAAAACCTATCGATTAATTTTCGATAGGTTCATATTTTATCTCGTTATATTACCATGCACCAATAATAGTTCCCATAATTCCAAAAAGTACAATTTGATATCCGGCGTCAATTGCCCAAAGTTTAAAAGATTTTCTTTGGTAAAGCATATTTACTCCATATGATGTAGCTACAAAGAAAATTCCTATAAATAATCCATGAAATAACCCTCCAAGCAATGTTGATTCAGCATTATCATGTCCATTCTGAAACATGGCAATGCCTAAACCTGCAACGAAAATTAATACAAAGCTTAATCCAAAAGTTAAAAGCATGTTAGAGTCTTTAATGTCTTCGTCTGTTAAACCTACGGCTTTTTGCCATCCTTTACCAAACATTAAAGGGCTATACCATATCGATCCTAATGCAAATGAAGCAAGTGCTGCTACAAAAATTGCTAAAAAATTAATATTCGAAAAATCCATAATTTTAGTTTTAGTTATTTTCTAGAAACAACAAAGTTTAAGGATTGTTCTATAGACTGTTATGGAATTATTTTTATAGCACTTGATTTAAATGAAATCCACACATCTGAATTTTCTTGAAAATTAAATTTTTGTAACGATTCTTCGGAAATAACAACACTTAATACAACGCCTATGTCAACAAGTACTTCATAGTTTGTAAGATAAGGGATTATTTGATTTATTTTTCCCTTGAAGTTATTCGTGGCGCTAGACTCTATTTTATTTTCAGAAAGAATTATTTCCTCACCACAAATGATAATTTTACCTTTTTTGAATTCATTGTTATTAGAAACATGAATCTCTAGAGAATCATAGATCATTGCTATGTTTTGCGACTTAAAGTCAGCTAAAAAGAAGTTTTTAATGCCTGTAAAATTGGCTACAAATTCGTTCGTTGGCTTTTGAAATACTTCTTTTGTAAACCCCTTTTGAATGATCTCACCTACGTGCATTACTGCAACTTTATTTGAGAGTGCTATTGCTTCTTCATAATCATGTGTTACATGAAGAATAGTAGTGCCATTTTGATTTATTTTTCGAAGTAGGTTGCGTAAATCTCCTTTTAACTGAACATCCAAAGATGCTAACGGCTCATCTAAAAGTAAGCACTCAGGTTTTGTAACTAACATTCTGGCAAGTGCTACGCGTTGCAGTTCTCCCCCTGATAAATATTGAGTACCTCGATTTAATAAATGAGTAACATTGGTTATTTCAGCATATTCATTAATTAAAGATTCTTTTTGGTTTTTACCGATTTTTTTATCTTTTAATGAATATCCTATGTTTTGTTTTACAGTTAAATGTGGAAATACAGAATAATCCTGGAATACAATTCCTACTTTGCGTTTTTGTATTTTTTTCTTAGTTATATCTTCATTATTCAGAAATATTCTTCCTTTTTCAGGATTTATTAAGCCTGCAATTATTTCGAGTAGAACAGTTTTTCCAACACCAGATTTTCCAAGCAAAACATAATAATCACCTTTCTCTAATTCAAGATTAATGTCATTTAATTCAAACGACCCAAGCTGTATTGATATGTTTTCCAGTTTAAGCATTTCTTGAATTTTTATCTTTAGAAAAGGTTCTTAGGAAGATGAAAAACACCAGACAAACTAAAATAAATACAACAGAAACAGGTCGTGCATATTTTAATCCGAAGGCTCCAAATCGTTCATAAATAAGAACTGGCGTAATCATAGGATGATAAGCTACAATTACTACTGCACCAAATTCACTTAATCCGCGAGCAAACATCATAATTAATCCGGAAAGTATATTTTTCCATGCTAATGGTAACGATATGGTAAAGAATACTCGAACTGGAGATGCTCCTAGATTAAGAGCTGTTTTTTCCAAACGAACGGGCACATTCTCAAAACCATCGCGAGCCGAATTAATTAAAAATGGAATACTAACAAATGCCATAGCCAAGCCAATTCCTACAGGATGTCCAACAAAGTTTAATCCAAATGAAGATGCTACTTGACCAATAGCTGAATCGCGCGAAATGAATCCAAGTATAGCTATACCTGCAGCTGAATGTGGAATTATTACAGGTAAATCAACAATTCCATTCACTAATCCTTTAAATCTGAACTTAGTTCGTGCTAAAAAGTAGGATAGGGGAATTGCTCCAATAGCAAAAAATAAGGTTGAAAGAAAAGAAACACGAAGGGTTAACCAAATGCTACTTATAACTTCATGATCTTTTGTTGTTTCAAAAAGTTGTAATGGTGTTGTATCTAAAAGCATTCCAACCAATGGCCCTAAAATAAATAACAATATTAGTCCGCCTAATAAAGTAAATATTAAAGGTGTATTTTTACTGTTGGTCATTGATTATTTTGTTTAGATCTTTTTGAGGTATCTAAAGTATATTATTTCTTTTAATTATTCTGGATTAGCAAATTCTTTTAACTCTTTTGGAATATTCGTATAACTCTCCGATTTTGATGGTATCATTGATGGTTGTCCATTTTTCCTCATTATTTCAGCACCTTTTTTCGAAAGAATAAATTTAACAAAATTAATTGCCAGATTTTTATTTGGAGCATTATTCGGAATTGTAATTCCATAAACCATTGGCTGACCTTTCTTTGTTATAAAAGTCCCGGGTTGTTTTCCAGTTATCTTAACTTTTGCACTACTGTATAAATCAAATAATTCAGGGTTTTTTAAATTGATAGAGTCAGGTAAAGAAATATAATTCAATTTATGTTGCTGTGCGACAGAACGATATAAGAAGATGTAATCAATTGAACTAGATTCTAGCAAAGCCAATAAATCGACTTCTTTTGGACGTATATACTCCTGATCTTTTGCAAGGATTTTTATTGCTAAATTTTCATGATTATAATAATCTTCAGCTAATTGAGATGTTAAAATAGCGCGATAGCCACATGGATCAGAGTTGGGATCTGACCGTCCAAAGATAACATCGTCTCGAAGTAATATCTTATGCCAGTTTTGTGCATTTATTTCGTCAGAATATTTAGAACTTTCATGATAAACTATAGCCATCTCATTGCTTGCAAATTTGATATTCCAACTTGCAAAATTAGGAATAAGTAATTCATCAATTATTGAATAATCCGCAGATGCCATTACATCGCACTTACGATTTAAATCGGTAATTTTTCTTGCACATTTTACGCTTCCTGCAGATTCAAGTAAAATCTCAGCAGATGGGTTTTCTTTTTCAAATTCAGTTTTAATCTGTTTGAAAGGAATAGATAAACTACCTGCATGAAAAACAATTAATTGTTGTTTCTCCGAATTTTTCTGCTTAGTTGAACAAGAAACAAAAATCAACGAAATAAATGCAAAAACTAATATCGAATTAAAATACCTCATAATTTATTTACTATTCGTTTGTTGAGAAATAAATTCCTGTAATTCCTTTTATTGCTCTATCAGAGAAAAAGTCACACGATGGAAATACTCTGAAAATTCCATTATCCTTCGATTCTGGATCACATAAAAGTAATATCTCAGATTGATCATCGCGATTCATTATTTCACTGTATGTATAAACCCCACGAAAACCATCTTTTGCAACAATTAAAAACATTCCTTCTCGAATGTTTTCACGATTGAAACTTACATGTTTTTTAATTACATTTTTTAAGTAAACGCCCTTAAAAGGATCGATAGAATGAATTCCCCTTCCACGACCATAAAATGTTGTGTTAAAATTTTCCAATTGTAGATCTTCAGGGTTAGAAGTTAATGTTTTAACCAAATTATTTTCATTATAAATTTCGATTGTAGGTGAATATAATGGTTTTAATCCTTTTACTGTTACAAAAGATTTAGGATAAGATTTTACTGTAATTTTAACAGGATTTAAAATATTTCTTTCTGTTACTAAATCGCTCGAAACTATTAATTTTGCTTGAGTAGGTAATGGCCACAAGTCGTCAGTTTTTGTTGGCTCAATTCTCATTACCTGAGTTGCAATTATAATTTCGTTTAAATGATTTGGGAAAAAGATTTCGCCCCAACTAACATTAATAATTTCACCTTTATCATTTTCTATTTGAACATATAAATCAATAATCGGTTTAAACTCATCTTTATTCGCTTTATTAATTTTAATCAAGTTCAATATATCATGAAGCGAATAACCATCGTAGCGATAAGCACCAAGAAATTCTTTGCCATTCTCATTTAAAACAGTTTCTTTAACAATAATACTTCTTAAAGGAAGCTTTGAAAAATCAAATAATCCTGGATTTTCAATTTCACCTTCAATCTTTACAGGTTGAATAGGTAGTTCAACAGTTTCTGCATTGTCGAAGAAGTCATTTGTTAAATTTTCTGTATCAGCTTGAAAGGTTTGATCTTTCTCGATTTTTGGAAATGAACAAGAAAAGAAAACAAGTAAAAAGAAACTACTAAATAGAATATTTTTCATGATGATTTAATATTAAAATTTAACACCTAATTCGATTGTTATAAATCTACCAGGGCAAACATTACCTTTGCTATCATAGAATTTTTCATCTAAAATATTTTGAACACTCAAATTAACAAACATTTTTCGAATGTCTTTTGAAAGTTTTAGATTTACTGTAGTGTATGATGGATATTGATCATCCAATACAATCTCATCAACTTGGTTTAAATCATTTACCCATCGTTGTCCGGTATATTTGGCTGTAATTCCAACATGAACAATTTTATTTCGCCAATTTGCTGAGAAAGAAGCCATATGTTCAGGTACTTCCGACAAATAATTATTGGTTAAATCAATTTGATCATCAGGATTTGGAGAGTTATAATCTTTAATTTGAGAATGTGCATAGGCATAATTAGCATTTAGAACGATATTATCTAAGAGTAAGTAATTAAGTTCTAATTCGCAGCCATAAATCTGTACTTCGGAAATATTCGATGCTTTAATAATTGGACGCAAACCATAGCTAAGCTCTATTGAGTCGCCTGTATTTACATAATACATAAAATCATCACCTAAAGAATAATATGCTGAGAAAGAAGTTCTCAAACGATCAAAGATTCTGGAGTCTGTTCCAATTTCGAAATTGTTTAAATACTCAGGTTGTAAGCTGGGATCGGAAACTTTAAACCCACCACGAATTCTACCTGAGCGACACATATCGTCTAAAACAGCAGGGCGGAAACCTTTAGAATAGCTTGCATATACACGATGATTTTTATTTATAGTATATTGAACTGAAAGTTTTGGACTCAAGGCATTCCACTCATCTTCGCCTAAATCATCGTTATGATAAGCTAACATAAAAGTAGTTTCCGAAGTTGGATCTTCAATTGCAAATCTTCCGTCGAAGAATTTGGCGTAATCGAATCGTAATCCAGCAATAACTTTTAATTTATCCCCAAGATTTATCTCATCCTGAAGAAACAAACCAAGTAAATTCATTTTGCCTTCGTTGTATACAATATCTGTCGAAGTATAATATTCGTCTTTGGCATCAACCACACCTTGTTTAAAATCAATTCCTCCAGTTAAGGTTTGATTTTTTAAATTATAAGAGAAAGATGATAAAGCACCCATATCTATTCGATTCGAAAGAACTTTGTAAAAGGTGTAATCATCTTTATACCATTCACTGGTTTTTTTATAATCTTCGTTTAAATAGAATAAACTAACATTCCATTTTAACTTATTCTTCTCGCCAAAATATCTTGCGCGAATGTGGTAAGTGTCGTGTTCACTATTATTACCTTCGGGCTGATATACTTTTTCTCCTTTACCACGATCATCGTCGTAATAGAGTAGACTTAACTCAATGCCATTATTTTTATTGAAATCATAACCTAATTTTGCAGCTGATCCCCACTCTTGTAAATCAGATTCAACTAAAAATGGATTTGCAGCCTGATCGGCTTCTGAAGCTGTTATATATCCATTACTCTGTCGGTAAAAGCTATTCATATTCCAATAAAATCCAGTATCCTGTTTTTCGGATAATCGACCGCCAATAAATATCTGACTACGCATTGTGTTATACGTTCCATAATCGATACTTGCACTTCCTTCTATCGATTCAACAGGTTTTTTTGTTATGATATTTATGGCGCCACCCATTGCATTGCCACCGTATAATGAAGATCCTGGGCCTTTTACAACTTCTATTCGTTCAATTTGATCAGTATTTAACAAGTTCCAATTTACCGATCCTCCATCAGATTTATTAGTTGGAATCCCATCAATCATAACCAATACACGACCTTGTTCGGCTCCGTTTAATCCACGCATACTTACTGTTGATTTATGTGAAAAAATCCCAAATGTTCTACTAATATTAACTCCCGGAATGGTATTTAAAAGATCGTCGGTGCTTTGAGCTGGAATAGCTTCAATTTGTCGTGGAGAAATTAAATTAATACGTGTTGGAACATTTTTTATATAGTTCTCAGTTTTTGTCGCTGTTATTACAACTTCATCGGCTGTAAAATAAGATTGTTTAAGTAAGATTTCTAACTTAATATTCTCATTTGATTTTAAATTGATGTCTTTTGAAAACTTTTCATATCCAAGAAATGAAACAATGATTTTATAACTTCCGGTACTTAGGTTATTAAATTCAAATTGGCCTTTATCATTACTAACTGTTCCAAGTTTAGCTCCAAGTGTAATATTTGCAAAACTGATTATTTCTTTTGTTTTAGAATCTTTTATTGTTCCATGTATTGAAGATTGTGCGGTAATGTTTGATATACAAGAAATGATTATCAGTGATAATATAATAAGTCTTTTCATTATTGATAGAATGTTATTTTTGAATTTTAATTGCTATTTCAATGGAACCAGTTTCATTTTCGTCGGCGCGAATTACTTTTATTATTCCATATTTCCCTTCAATAGTTTTAAAAGGAATTATTTTTCCAGTATAACAGTACTTACAAGTTCCGCTAACACTATTCGGAGTATATGCATTTACCATTAAACTATCGTTTTGCGATGCATTGAATTGTGTTTCAGAAACAACATCATTATCACAAGTAAAATAATCGTAAAGTGTAGAGTTTTGAACATCCCAATCGCTTATGATAGGAAAATGGAATCGGGCATTTTCATACGAAGGACATGAAAGGGTAGGAGAAGACTTTCTTGAACTTATATAATAATAACTTATAAGATCAATGGTAGATTCTTTACCAGAAACTGAAGAATTGTCATAAGCTAGTCCTGCGTTTAAGTCTACATAGTTTGGTAATCCGGTGCTATTTTGATATCCAATTGTAAGTGATGGGAAAAAATCAATAGGACCATAAGCGCTTCCTTCTCCCTTAAAAATTACAGTTGTTGTTGAGGCAGTATCACGATGATCGTTCATAATAGAAAACTTCCATTTTTCTATATCAGCGGCACCTTTAACAAAAGTAACTGTTGTGTCTAAGCCTCCTTTTTGAATAAACATTCCTTTATCGAGCTCAGTAATTGTTCTGTTATCAGTAATTCTTTGAACGGTAAGATTCGTTATAGCAGCACCATCACCAACTGCAGAAATACCAAATTTTAGCTGTCCTCCAATGGGGACATAATCTCCACTTTGGTTAAATTCATCACCAGACTTGAGTAAAATAAAAGGATCGGTTTCCGAAAGATTTTCTTCGGAGCAAGAAATTGCAGTAAGTAAGATTGCAAGAAAAATAAAAAGCTTATAAACTTTCATCGCGTATTTTTATTAAAAGGGGTGTTCCTTTTAAAGGATGGAAAAGTTGTATAAACTTATTCGAAGAAAAATACTTATTACAAGAACATTAATAAGTGCATTGTAATAAGTATTTTAGAAAGAAACACCCTGTTTATGGTGTATTATTTTTTTAAGATATATTGGAATTCAACAGAACCATTAGTTCCTTGAACAACTTCAGTAACTTTTAATAAACCGTAGTAGTTATCTTCAGTTTGGAACGAATAAATATCATCAACTTCTAATAACTTTGCCTTTCGTCTACCTTCTTCAGAGTTGAATAAAGTTTCAATAATAACATCATTAGCAGATAAAGCATCGAATTGAGCAACTGTAAATGTAGTAGCCTCTAATTGAAAGAAGTAAGTTGTATCTTGAACAGTCCAATTTTCAGGAGCATTGTCACCTGTGAAGATATCAGTAATGTTAGCACCTGGAGATGATAAAGAAATATTATTCTTTCCTTCTTCGTAGAAACATAATAAATCAATAGTTGCTTGGTTTGCCGCAGCTTCGTCCATTGTGTAAGTTTTTTCTTCGTTAAAAGAATAAAACCCATCAATTGTTGTGTTCTCTTGAGCTCCTAAAACAACAGTTTTAAAAGGAGATTCTTTTTTGTCATCATCGTCATCGCATGATACAAAAGTAGTACTTGCAATAGCAGCGAATAAAAATAAATAAATTAGTTTTTTCATGGTTTAATTTAAATTTAGATTTGAAAATCAGATATGTAAAAAAATACATATCGCATGCAAAAATAATAAGCTAATTGAATTTATCAGTATTTTTTTAAGATTTTTATATTAAAAATGAGATTATTTATTCAGAAAGATTGAGAATAACACCTACAGTTGGAATAGTTTCGATTTTTATTCTTGGTTCAGATTGTAAATGACGACGAATTTTTGAGATAAAAACATCAAGACTTCTTCCAATAAAATAATCTGTTTCGCCCCAAACCTCTTGCATTATATCTTCACGAGAAACAATGTTATTTTTAGATTTTGCAAGTAATGCTAGTATTTTACTTTCCTTGGATGTTAATCTTTTTGAATTATTTTCTGATTTTAATTCCTGATTATTTACATCAAATGTGAAATTACCTAATTGATAAATTAATTTTTCATTTTGAGTTTGTCGAGCTCCAACACGATTTAATATAGACTCTATACGAAATAATAATTCGTCTTCATCGAATGGTTTTGTAACGTAATCATCAATGCCGATTTTAAAACCACGAATTTTATCTTCTTTCATGGATCGTGCTGTAAGGAAAATAATAGGGACTGTTTTGTTTTCTTCACGGATCTTTTCTGCTAAACTAAACCCATCCATTTTAGGTAACATAACATCTAAAATACAGAAATCAAATTGCGAAGAGGTAAAACCATTATAGCCGGAAACACCATCACGATATAATTTAACATCAAATCCATTTGATTCAAGAAATTCTAATAATAGAAATCCAAGGTTTGTATTATCTTCTACAAGTAGTATTTTTAATTTCTCTTTAGACATATTAAGATTCTTTGCAATAAGGTAATTTAATAATAAATTTTGATCCTTTTCCCGGTTTACTTTGTATTTCTATTTTTCCATCAATCGACTCAATAATTGCTTTTACAGTAGATAATCCAATTCCAAATCCTTTTACATTATGAATATCACCGGTAGGAACACGAAAATACTTTTCAAAAATTTGTTTTAAATGTTCTTGCTTAATACCAATTCCATTATCACTTATTTCTGTAATAACATACTCATCTTTATTTGATGTTTTTATATGTATTATCGGAGCTTTATCGCAATATTTTAGTGCATTATCGATTAAATTAGATATGGCAGTTTGAAATTGTTCTTTATCTGCATGCACAGTACAACGATCCGATAATTTTTCGTATTTAATCTCTCCATTTAGTTCCTGAAGTTGAACTTGATATGATTTTACAGTAGAATCAATTAATTTGCAAATATTTATTGTTTCGCAATAATGGGTATTTCCATTTTCAATTCTTGCTATATCCAATAATCCTTCTACTCGATTCTTTAATTTTTGATGTTCCGATTTAATTATGTTTGAATACTGACTTAATTTCCCATCCTTTATTACTTTCTCACTTTTAGATATCATGCTGTTAGCTAGTGATATATTAGTGATAGGTGTTTTAAATTCATGAGTAATGTTATTAATAAAATCACGTGTGCTTTTATACAATAACTTTTCACGTTTATAATATCGAAGAATTAATAGAAATGAAATGCTGATCAGTACTATCAAAAAGATAGAAGTAATAAACATGGATCCTATTTGTGCAGCGATAAACTCACTTTTTTTAGGGAAGCCTATTTTTAATTCTATGGCATTTTGTAATAGAACACTTTCAAGATTATTTGAAAAATATGTTTTTTCACATTTATTGTAGTCTGTGTCTTTTCGAATATCAACAATATCAAATTCGTAATCAATTTCTATTTGATAATAATCTAAACTAGATTTAATAATAGAATCTACTTTAAACCATTCTTTTTTCCCGAACATATTCTTTAAACACGAACCATTATCAAAACTATTAATACAACTAGAAACTTCAATACAGATGGCTTCATCTTCTGAAATTTCCTTTACAATGTGTCTAAGTGCTAGTTTTACACTGTGATTAAACTGCTTTTCCTGCATGTTTGCAGCGTTGATTATCCATGATACTTGAATAATTACTAGTGCAACCAGACTTATAAATGTTAATGTTATAAGTGCAATTTGAAGTTTCCGATTTTTCATAATTATCACAAATGTAGCCAGAAATTGAGTGATTTGCACGATTTTAACATCGCGTTAACATGAATTAACTTCAAAATAACTTGCCTCAATGAATTCAATTCATACATTTGTTTAACATTAAACTATGATTAATTAAAACAAATTATTATGAAAAAATTTTTAGCAGTATTGACAGGAATAGCTTTTTTAATGGTAATGACTATAGCAGTTAACGCTCAAGAACCAGAAAAGAAAACTACAGAAGCAAAAGCAAAAACTGAAAAATGCTCAGAAAAGAAATCTAAGTGCTGCCCAAAAACTTGTGATAAGAAAGCAGAAGCTAAGAAAAAAGAAGAAAAAAAGAAATAAATATTCTTCGTTTGATTTAATTATTATAAAAGTTCACTTACTCAAGTGGGCTTTTTTTATATGTCTTGATGAATCTTTATTATATTCTCGAAAGTATCATTAAATTCAATAATAATTCACTAATCGGTTTTTGTAAGTTTTTTTAGTAAATCTTACGCCTAAAGATTCAAATCCTTCGTAAGTATCAATGAGGTGCTGTTTATATCTTCCGCAGAAACTACAATTGCCAATTGCGCATTGGACATAAATATTTATTTTTTATCTGAGTCTTTAATTTTAATCTTAACAGAATAATAAGAAACAACACCGAAGGTTCCGTAATAAATTAAATTATCGAAAAATGTTCTTTTAGTAATTTTTTCATAATTTTCTATATCTAAATCTTTCTCAATATCTTGTATTTGAACTTGATTCCAAAAAAGATAAACATCTTTTCCCTTTTCGTATACCCTTGATGTCCCTTCAATATTAACATAGTTTCCAAATTGTTCTTTTTGAACAGCACAAGAAGTTAAAAGAATAAATAATACTAAAGTTGAAATTATTTTCACTTGTTTCATAAAAGTCAATAATGTTAGATTCTTAATTCTATAATTATCAATTAAATAAATTTAGTTGATCTCCAAATTTATTCTTTGATTCTAATTGCAATAATTGCTTTTTAGCGTAAAGTCCACCTGCATATCCAATTAATTTCCCATTGCTTCCAATTATACGATGACATGGTACTATTATTGAAATTGCATTGGCACCATTTGCTGAAGCAACTGCTCGAATCGCTTTTTCATTTTTTATTTTCTTAGATAAACCCAGATAAGTTTCAGTTTTTCCATATGGAACATTTAATAATTCTTTCCATACTTCTTTTTGAAAAGATGTACCAACTAAATTTAAAGGGATATCAAAAACTTCTCTATCACCGATTAAATATTCGTTTAATTGAATTATTGTTATTTGAATAATATTAGAATCTTCTTCAAAATAAGTTGCATTTAATTCTTTCTGAATTCTTTTATCAATCTCAGATCTCATCTTTCGATATCTCCAATCACAAATACAAAGTTTATCTTCAAACGAACCTATTATTAATTCTCCTAATTTTATTTTAACATATTGTATGCTTATTCTGTTCTTCACAGACTAATCTTCTTTAAAATGTGGAACAATTCTGTGTTTTGTTGCTTGTTCATATGCGTAAGCAATTTCAATTAATATTGGTTCGCTCCATGCGCGGCCAAAAAATGAAACTCCAACAGGTAAACCATCAATATTTCCCATAGGAACAGTAATGTTGGGATATCCTGATTGAGCTGCAGGTGAAGAACTACCCATCATGTAATGATCACCATTAACTAAATCTGTTTTCCAGGCTGGTGATCCTGTAGGAGCAATTATTGCATCTAAGTTATTTTTGTCCATTACTCTATCAATACCTTCTTTTCGAGCTCCCTTCATTAATTTTGATAAGGTTTCTTTATAATCTTTCGAAGATAAATCTCCTTTTTCGTTTGCCATTAATAAATACTCCTGGTTATAGTGCATTAGTTCAATTGAATCTTTTTTGTTAAACTCAATTAATTCATCCAGAGTTTTTATTGGAGCATCAGGACCTAACGATTTGAAATAATTATTTAGTCCATCTTTATATTCGTATAACATAATTTCGAACGAATACATGTCTACTTCTGGTTTTGAAATTTCATCTACTTCAATAATTTCGACACCTTTTGATTTAAGAAACTCAATTGTTTCATTCATTAGTTTATCAACTTTGTAATGTGAACCTAAAGCTTGAGTAAAAAGTCCTATTCTTTTACCTTCCAATCCATCTTCGATTAAGAATTGTGTATAATCTGTAAAGAATTTCCCTTCGCTCTCTAATGTCTTACTATCTTCAGAATCAATACCTACAAGTGCCCCTAAACATATAACAGCATCTTCAACTGTGCGTGACATAGGTCCAGGTGTATCTTGTGTAAAGGAAATCGGAACAACACCGGTACGACTTACTAAACCGACAGTTGGCTTTATACCTACGATACCATTATTATTAGAAGGACACACAATTGATCCATTAGTTTCTGTACCAATAGCAAGCATTGTTAAATTAGCAGATACAGCAACACCCGATCCAGAACTAGAACCACAAGGATTTCTGCTTAAAACATATGGATTCTTTGTTTGTCCATTAATACCACTCCATCCACTCGATGATAATTCTCCTCTAAAATTTGCCCATTCGCTTAAGTTGGCTTTTGCAAGAATAATGGCTCCAGCATCACGAAGTTTTTTAGCAAGATAGCTATCTTGCAAAGGGAAAGAGTTTTTTAAAGCTCTTGATCCAGCTGTTGTTGGCATTTTATCGAAAGTATCGATGTTATCTTTTAAAACAACCGGAATACCATGTAATGGTCCTCGAATCTTACCTTCTTTATATTCTTTATCCAACTCCTTTGCAATTTCCAATGCATCTGGATTTATTAAAATTATTGAATTTAATTCAATTCCATCTTTATCTATTTCATTAATCCTATCAATATAGGCTTGGGTAAGTTCAGGAATAGTGTAGTCGCCATTTTTTAATGCTTGATGAATCTCTGAAATGGTTAGCTCATTATAATTAAAATCAGAAATCTTATTAGGAAGTTTCTCTTCAACTTTTGGGTGACACGAAATAATAAGTATTAAACTTACAATTAACAAGTTGTGTAATTTATTCATAATGATTTGTTTATGGGTTTTTAATTTCAGTTTACAAGTTAATAATATTCTATTAAACTGCAATAAAGAAAAAAAGCCTGTCAGAAACTGACAGGCTTTAATTTAAGTCTTAAGATAAGTAATAAATATTAAATATTAAATTACTTTTACGTTTACAGCGTTTAGTCCTTTTTTACCTTCTTGTAATTCAAATTCAACAACGTCACCTTCACGGATTTCGTCGATTAGTCCTGATACGTGTACAAAATGTTCTTTGTTTGATCCATCTTCAGTTATAAATCCAAATCCTTTAGATTCATTGAAGAATTTTACTGTTCCTTTATTCATTATTAAAATTTTATAAATTATTTAAAGTGCAAATTTAATGTTATATATTATTAACTTATAATTTTTTGGTCTTTTTTTTACAATATTTTAAAATATAAATTTCACATTTAGAACATATAACAAAACAAATTCTTTTTTGTTGAAAAGATATAGTAATATTTCTTTATAAAAAAAAAGGGAGTTTTTATCCTTAGAAAAACAATATCTTTGTATTTAAATTATAACTAGAGAATTATTGATGAAGTTTACAGAGTTTAAATTGGATGAGCAATTGCTAGAAGCAATCTCATATATGGGATTTGATGAGGCTACTCCAATTCAGGAAAAATCGATTCCTGAAATAATGAATAAAAATGACCTTATTGCTTGTGCGCAAACAGGAACTGGAAAAACAGCAGCATTTATATTGCCAATATTAAATAAGTTAAGTCAAGCCAAATATAAATCAGTAAATACATTAATAATTGTACCTACAAGAGAACTGGCTTTGCAAATTGATCAACAAATACAAGGATTCTCATATTTTGTTCCCGTTAGTTCGTTACCTGTTTATGGCGGGGGAGACGGAAGTGATTTTGAAACTGAAAGAAAGGCGCTTTCTGGAAATACTGAAATTATTGTTGCTACTCCTGGAAAATTATTATCTCATTTAAAAATGGGATATGTTCAATTTGGAAATATTAAACATTTAATATTAGATGAGGCTGATAAAATGTTGGATATGGGATTTTATGAAGATATTAAAAAGATAATATCTTTTATTCCAAAGGAACGACAAACACTTATGTTTAGCGCAACAATGCCTCCTAAAATAAGAACGCTGGCGAATGAAATATTAATAAATCCAAAGGAAATAAGCATAGAGCTTTCAAAACCTGCCGAAGGAGTCTTGCAAGCAGCTTATTTAGTTTATGACACTCAAAAAACTGAAATTATTAAAAAACTTATTGCTGATAAGCCAGACTATGATAGTATATTAATTTTTACATCTACCAAAAGTAAAGTATCGGAAATTGTTCGAGGAATGAGAGGCCAAGCTTATAGTATTGAAGGAATTTCTTCTGATCTTGAACAGCAGCAACGCGAAGATGTATTATCACGATTTAGATCGAAAAGAACACGAGTGTTAGTTGCAACTGATGTTATAAGTCGTGGGATTGATATTAAAGATATTAACTTGATCATAAATTATGATGTTCCTATGGATGCAGAAGATTATGTACATCGTGTAGGTCGAACAGCTAGAGCTAATACAACAGGTGTAGCACTCACATTAATTAATGAAACAGATATGCAAAGATTTAAGCGTATTGAGGAATTAATTGAACGTGAAATTATTAAAATGCCTGTTCCTTCGGATTTAGGGGAGAGTCCGAAATGGAATCCAAAACCCGTATTCAAAAATAAGCGAAAATATAAAAGTAAAGGTAAACGAAAATAAAAAAAGCCTGTCAGAGTTGACAGGCTTTTTCAGTATCTTAAAGTTAAAAGAGTAAAATTAAATTACTTTAACGTTTACTGCGTTTAATCCTTTTTTACCTTCTTGTAATTCAAATTCAACAACGTCACCTTCGTTGATTTCGTCAATTAAACCTGATACGTGTACAAAATGTTCTTTGTTTGATCCATCTTCAGTTATAAATCCAAATCCTTTAGATTCGTTGAAGAATTTTACTGTTCCTTTATTCATTATTAAAATTTTATAAATTATTTAAAGCACAAAGGTAGTATTGTATATTAATATACAAGCATTTATTCCAAAAAAAATCACTTTTTTTTCAAAAAAGTATTAGGATGCTTATAAATTAGTGATTTTAAGAGCTGTTTTTTAAGAAATATCTAGTTTTAATAAAAATAGCTTCTATAATTCTACTGATGTGATAATTAAGAATTATATTTTTCAAACTCAAAAATACTGAAATACAAGTTTTATTAATGCTTTAGTGAAAAATCTTTCATAATTCAGTAACATTTTTGTTAATTTGTTACTAAATCAAATATCATAAATATGGCTTTAAGTGAAAGTGGCGAAAAACTTCGGTTAGCAATAATTAAGGCAATTGAGGATCATATAATTACTCCAGAGGAATACGACGAAATTATTAATATTTCAATGGAAGATGGACACATAGATCCTCAGGAAAGAGCATTGTTAGCTCAATTACAACAAATGATCGAAAACAAAGAGATTAAGTTTGCCAAAAGAGATTAATTTTTTTTAGTATTCTTAAAACGTGATTCTAAAACTTTAATATCTTTTTTAACAAGGAGATTAAAGACACTGCTTTTGGGATAATCTATTTGTGTTTATATGATTTATTACTTCAATTTCTTATCTGATCATATTATAGATTCAGTATTTTTTTACTTTCTTTTTTCTGGATAACATATGCATTGCATAAATATTTCATTGAAGATAACTTAACATCGCCTTAACATCAGGCAGTTAAATTTTGTTTTACATTTGTTTATGTAAAAAAATAAGACTACGAACTAAAACTAAATTATGAGTAAAGTAAGACAATTTGGAGAAAATGTAGAAGGCTACAATATTCCAGTACTAAATGAACGAGAAATAAGAGCATCAGCTGGGATTTTATTTTTATTTGTATTTATATCAATCATGATGGCCATTTTCAAAGGTGATTTTTTAATGCTGAAGTATTTTATTATTGCTTTTCTTGTTGATTTCATTATACGGGTATTTATTAATCCAAAATTTTCGCCAACTTTAATATTTGGACGATTAATTGTTAGCAGACAAGTTCCAGAATATGTTGGTGCAGCGCAAAAGAAGTTTGCATGGGTAATAGGTTTGTTTTTGGCAACTATTATGTTATTTCTTGTAGTAATTGTAAATTCATATAGTGTTATTACTGGTCTGATCTGTTTAATTTGTATGGTATTCTTATTCTTCGAATCGGCTTTTGGTATTTGTCTGGGGTGCTTAACTTATGGTTGGTTTTATAAAGAAAAAGCTCAATATTGCACAGGAGAAATTTGTGATGTAAAAGATAAACAAGATATTCAGAAAACATCAATAACTCAATTTCTAATAGTCTTTGGTTTTATAGCTTATATTGTGGTTTCAGTATATTTATTTAACGATTTCTTTAGTGAAACTCCAAGCGATTTATGGGAAATAATAAGAGAATCAAAGGTGAACTAATTCAAATATTAATATTTAGATATAATAAAAGAAACCGTCTCATTTTTTTGAGACGGTTTCGTAGTTTTTAAAAATCGTTATGATAATTATTTTCTATTAATGTTAATTTAGAATAAGCATATTAGAAATACTTTTATTTACATCATTCAATTTTTACAGGTGGGACAGCAACTCCACGAGTAATCCATTTTTCATTATATATTGATGAATAAGTAATTTCAACCGTAGTTTTTTTACTATTAAAGATTTTAAGTAAAGTTTTAACTGACAATAACGAATCTTGGGCTGCAACCATTGAAATTTTTTCTCCTGCTCTAATTAAACGACCTTTTTTAATATTAGAACACATGTACGGAAATTTTTTTACGGTATCAGAGTGTTCTATTAGGTATCTTACTAAACGGTCTGGATCTCCATTAATGACAGTATCTATATTAAGGACAGTATCTTTATATCTTATTTTAATATCCTGAATAAATGCCGGTCCTATTCCATTGTTATAAAGGTTTAACTCATATCTTTGATTCCCATTTCGGCTATTCCAAATTTCAATATATGGAAGCACTGATGCACGTTGGTGTTCCCGCATAATGTTGGTTTGATAAATAAATGTAAAAAGGGTACCTATACTTATTGTAAAGGCAACCATACCTATAATTTTCTCAGAGTTCCAGAATCTATTTTCTTTCATTTTTTAGCTTAGTTAAAATTTGGCTGCAATTTTAAAACAATTTTTAAAGGATTTCAATTAATGAGAATGGATTTATTAAAAATATTGTAGAATGGGAAGTTTTTCTGTTTTGATACTTGCTTTTTTGTGTATAAAATTGACATCGCTTTCCTGATATCGTAACTTGCAAAAGTAGGATTAAATCCAGTGCAGATACTTTTGAAAGGCGCTGACGAAATTAATAGTTGCGGATTCTTTGTGATCTGTTGAGGCAATGATAAAACTAGGAAACTATTTATTTCTTTCATCCAAGGGTTTGAACTTTTGGAATTTACAATAGAGGAGCAAGTAATATTTTATTTACTGGTGTTTTTAAAGCTAAGCTTAAACAAAAACATTCAAGAAAGTGATCGAAAAACAAATCACAATAGATGAAGTAAAAATCCTTTTAGAGAGACTCATACAATCTGCTGTAAAAAGTGAATGTTGGTCTTGTGAGTGTTTTCAAGGATTTATTTCACAGCTGGAGGTAGATTCTTCAAGGGACATTTATAATTTTGTTGAATTATTTAAATCTGTTGATGAGAGTATGCACAATTGTTTGGGATGTAACCCATGCCCACCAGCCAATTTATACAAAGAATACCTCGTAAAACATAGTTAAATTTAATTAAAGGAACAAAACGATGATAGCCATCAACTGGCGTGACTCTTTTATTGTTTTATCATTTTATTATTTATTCCAACTTGCTTGTTATCAGCGTTTACGCTAGGTGATTAAGAATAAAGAAAGATTTACTAAATAACATTGAGTGATAGCTAGATCTACAATAATAAAGGAACCTTCTGGTGAAAGCATTAAAAAAGAATTTACATTCCGTTTTTATGCTGAGCTAAATGATTTTTTGCCTCCAAAACGAAAACAAAAGACATTTGTACAATCTTTTAAAACTCCAATTACAGTTCGTGAGACCATTGAGTCTCTTGGCATCCCTATTTCGGAAGTGGATATGATACTGGTCAATAAAATATCGGTCAATTTGGATCACAAGCTTAAAGAAAGTGATTATATCTCTGTCTTTCCGGTATTCGAAACTCTGGATATATCAATAACTACAAAAATTAGAAAAACAGCATTGCGTACAACTATTTTTGTTGTGGATGCCCATTTGGGTAAACTAGCAAAGTACCTAAGAATGCTTGGTTTCGATTCTCTTTACAGACAAGACATAGGCGATGATGAAATTATTTCTGTTGCAAAAAAGGAAAAACGGATTATTCTCACTCGTGATAAATTATTATTGAAATCGAAGGATGTTAGTCATGGGTATTTTGTAAGATCTATTGAAAAGCATGAACAACTTAGAGAAGTTGTTGCAAAGTTTGACTTGAAAAGTCAGTTCAAATCATTTACAAGATGTATGGAGTGCAATACAATTTTTATTAAAGTAGAAAAAGAAGAAATCAAAAATAAAATAGATCAAGACATTTATAAAATTTTTGATGAGTATTTTTATTGCCAGAACTGCAACAAAGTATTTTGGAAAGGATCACATTTTAAGCGGATGGAGGCATACATCAGGGAATTAATTTAATCGATTTTACTAATCGATGTAATCCTGTATTCTCAAGTCAGCACGAATAGCATTTTAAATAATAAGCACAAGCGAAGACGCTTGCGCTATTTGTGATGTTAAATTTACAATATACTAATATTAAGTACCAGGTGGAGGCATTGTTTCATGAACCTCAATCTCACATTCTGCGGTCCATTTTAAATGTGGATGATTTTTTAATAATGATTTTGCTTCGTCCATATTTTCGGCTTGTAAAATAGAATAACCACAAACTTCTCTATTGCTGGAGTCACTGCCTCCATCAGGTTTAAGTTTTTGACCACCAACTAAGGGTTGACCAAAGTCAACTAATTTATCTCCACAAGATTTTGCCCAAGTCATCCATTCTTCCATTCCCTTTTTCATATCCTCAGGATCATTGCTAGTACTTTCCCAAGCTTCGAGCGGAGCATGATAAATAACCATAAAGTTTTTCATAATAAGTAGTTTTAGAAAAGTAAAAAATACACTTATGATAAAACAATATAGAGTCCTTTTTTGTTTTGCGACGCAATTTCAAATATTATTTTATTCGAAAAAAAGCACGGACAATATGTCCGTGCTGGTTATTATTTTAGCTAATAAGCACAAGCTAAATACACTTGCTCTTAACAATTGACTATTATATTGGATTATTTTTTAACCATCGGTTATAAGCCCACATTGAAAATGCAGAGACAAATCCTATTCCCATTAGAATAAGCCATCCCATTGAATTCCAAAAAGGATTAAGTTCCAACAAACCTGAATCAAGTTTTACTGCATTTTTACACATAATTTCATTAAAGATGAATGCTCCTGCAGGTCCTCCAATTAAGGCTCCAATAGCCATCGGAAGATTGGCATATCCCAGGAATAATCCTTCTTGTCCCTTTGGAGCTAAAGCTCCAATATATTCGTATGTTCTAGCAGATGTGAATAATTCACCAAAAGCTATTAAGGCAACTGTTAGGACAATAAATAGTGATCCGAGTGGGATAAGTTCACCAAAAGTAAGCGCTTTTACTCCTCCACTCATAAATATCGGTATAAGGTTAATTACCATTGAAACACCAATAATGACTATACCTACAATAATCGAATTAATCGGTTTCATCTTACCAAATTTCTTGGTAATTAAAAGTTGAAAAAACACGATAACAAATGGATTTGCCATGGTTATAAGATCGACTGCAGGATCTAACTCAACAACTTTCTTTAAGTATAGAGGAAAAACATTATAAACCTGAGAGTAGATAAAGAAAAAGCCACTTGAAACAATTAAAAACATTGCAAATCTCAGATTCTTCAAAACAAGAACCATGTCTGCTAGGATTCTTAAAATAGATTTTTTGGTTTTCTTTATAGTATCAGATTGAGTCTCAGGATCTGAATAAAAAAACAGCACAGCAAAAAAAGCAATAATTGAAAAGAAAACAGAAACAGCAAATATGTAGCTTAAATCAAATTGTTTTCTCATAATATAACTGGCAGCTCTTCCAAACAGGGATCCGATATTTATTACCATATAAAAAATACCAAAACCAAGGGTTGCTTTTGCCCCAGCGGTTTTTTGAACGGTTCCCGAAATACAAGGTTTTATAATTGAACCTCCAACACCAATAACAACAATGGCAAGAATTACAGGAAAAAGAACACCAAATCCTGCTGTCATATTCGGATCAACGGTCTGATTAAGAGTATAGCCCCCAAACCACACCGGATACCCCATTGTAAAGTATCCTACAGCAAGTAATACAAATGCTATTAATAGTGATTTTTTAAATCCTATTTGGTCGGCTATTGTTCCCGAAAGAATAGGAAGAAAATATACAAGTGCCCATAAAATACCATTCAAATTACTTGGCCAATAATCTCCGAGTCCTATTTGTCCTAAATAAAGGACAACAAAACTTGCCATGGCGTAGTATGCGCCTCTTTCAAATAACTCGGTTAAATTGGCTGTCCAAAAACTGCGAGGGAAGCCATCTTTTTTAATCTCTTTTGTTTTTTCCATTATACTATTAATAGATATTCGTGATTTATAAATTTTTTTTCAGAACATCAAAGATAAAATTTATTCCTTTTTGGCATAGGATATTTACCAGAAGTTGAAAGGCTTTTATTTTTTTTTAATTGAAATCACTAGAAGAATAAAAAAATACGCACTGTTAATTACAGTTTTTAAACTATGCCTGATCGAATTTAATATAAAAATAACATTAGCGAATTAAGCCTAATTAAAGACACGGAAGGCTTGTGCCAATTAGGGCAGCTATACGCAGCAAATTATTTTTATTTAATGCAGTTAATAAGATTACACTACATTAGGGTATTTTATTTTTATAAGTAAAAATTATCAGAGAACTTTAACATGTTCTGTCTAATAACTATTAGCTTTCAATTATTCCGCATGCATTCTATCGACAGTTTTGCTCATCTGTTTTAAAATTAATAATGGAAAAAAACGACTCATGAATTTTATTAGACTGGATTGTCCTGGGCATATTTCATATTTATCCTTAGAGAAACCTTTAAGAAAGTCACCTACCATTGCCTGAACCGTCATAGTTGATATGCCTTTCATATCTTCTTTACTTAAATCTGCAAGTAGCTCTGTTTCAGTAGCAGGAGGTGCTAATTCAAACACTTTAATATTTGTATTCCTTAATTGCTCTCTTAAAGATAAGGTATATGAATGAAGTGCCGCTTTGCTTGAACAATATACTGGTGAAATTGGTAAAGGAATGAATGCTAGTCCAGACGAAACTGTTACAGTTGCTGCATTTTTCTTCCCTTTTAATAATGGTAGAAAGGCATCGTTCATCCAAATGGTTCCTTTAACATTGATGTCAAATTCTTTTGTTAAATCTTGTGCTGATAATTTGTGATCTTGCAAATTAATAGTCCACATAATGCCAGCATTATTAATTACAATGTTAAGATCCGGAAAATCTTTTTCAACTTGTTTGTAAAGATCTTTAACATCATCAGGATTACTAACATCGCTTTTGAAGGTAACAACACCATCTAATTTTTCTTTTGCTTTTTGAAGGCTTTGCTCATTACGACCAGTAATTATGACTTTATTATTTCTTTTTAAAAATTCTTTAGCCATTTCGAAGCCAATACCACTTGAGCCTCCGGTTATTAAAATTGTATTTTCGTTTAGATTCATTATTTCATATTTTAATTTATACTCTATAAGCCAACAATGAAAAAAATGGATTGTTCATGTTAGATTCAATGTGGCATTTTATTTACACTATAAGCTATTATGAATTATACAGTAATAACAACATTTCCTTTTTTATGACCTTTGTCGACATATCTATGAGCCTCAACTATTTCTTCCATAGGGTATTGCCTATCTATTATTGATTTTAGCTTTCCGGCCTCACAAAGCTCTTTGAGAAAGTTCAAGTCTTCAACCTTTATTTTAAAATTACTTGACATAGCAAGAACGTTGACATAGATTCCTGATTTTGTTAAAGATTTTTTACGTTTTGAAGATACTATCTTACCAGCAGTATCAAAAATTATGTCATAAGAATCGCCACTTTGAGTAAAATCATCTTGAGTATAATCAATAAGCTTATCAGCTCCTAGAGATTTTACCATTTCCAAATTCTTGGTACTACACACTCCGGTAACTTCTGTTTCAAAGTACTTGGCAAGCTGTACTGCATAGGTGCCAACACTACCAGAAGCACCGTAGATTAATACCTTTTGACCTTTCTGAATATTTGCACTTCTAAGATGATACAAAGCGGTTAATCCACCATTTGAAATAGGTGCAGCTTCTTCGTATGTCATATTGTTGGGCTTTAATGCCAGAATCCCTTTTTCGGACATACAGCGATATTCGGTATATGCACCAAATTCAAATTCAGTGGATGCAAAAACTGAATCACCTTTCCTAAATAATTTAACATCTTTGCCTATTGTTTCTATTTTTCCGGCTAGTTCCATTCCTAGTATTTTTTTCCTTGGTCCCCTGAAACCGATCATTATTCGCATCATAGGTTTGAAGAAGAAATCCATGACAGGTCCTAAACCAGGTTCTAAGCGACGAACTTTTGTATCTCCTATGTGAACTGTTGTAGCATATACTTTTATAAGTACTTCATTATCCTTAGGCAATGGTTTTTCCACTTCTTTAATCTGTAGAACCTCAGGTGGACCGTATTTTGTACAAACAATTACTTTCATATTTACATTCATTTTTAAATGTTAATCTAGTGATATGTAATTTGTTGTAATAACAAATATAATAAAAAGATACGGTCTGATGCACGAACATCAGCATAGCTTAAGAGATTTTACAATCGAAAAAAATATTTCTGCGTTAACAGGGCGTTATGGAGCATTATTTTTTTCTTGCAATAAACAAAAGTGAATCGTTGGCTTCAAACTCTTTGTATTCTTGAACTGATAATATTTCAAAATATGCCTGAAATATGTTTCTTAATGTCTTTTCGCTTTGATAATTTACATAAAGACCTTTGAAAATTTCAAAATCTTCTCCTTTCCAAAAAGAATGACATATTATTCCATTAGAGTTTAAAATCTCGTATTGTCTTAAAACCGACTCTTTCAATTCATTATCTTTTAAATGATGTAAAACCTTATTTGAATATATTCCATCAAATTTTCTATTCGTTTTTAGAGTTGTTGCATCCAATTCAAGGAATTCTCCTTCTGGATTATTACAAATCAGATAATTTAAAAATTCAGTTGAGAAATCGGAACCTATTACTTTATAAGATTCATTCAAGATTTTCCAATCTGATCCTGGTCCGGAACCTATTTCAAGGACGACTGAATTAGAAGGAAGAAACTGCTTAAGTTTCTCAATTAACTGTCTTCCATTCACATCTTTTGCTAACTCTATATATTCTTCTACAGATTTTTTTGATTTATAATACTCTTTTGTCATATGTAATTATTTTAGTTAAGAGTGTCTACATTTCTTCCATTCTATAAATGTTAGTAAAGTTAGACTTACAGTAATAATGCTAAGTGCCAAATATGTAGGATGACCAATTGTTAATGCTATACCGATTGAAGAAAAAATAAGAATTAAGAATCTTGGCATTAAAAATAATCTGCTTACACTCCAAACAGAAATAGCTGTAAAACCCACAAATAATAAGTAGCCACCAATTAAGGCAAATGCCACCGATGTACTTAAGTTGTCGTGGGGATGGCTTAAGATTTTTTCAAAACCTACCGCCATACCTATAATTCCGAAAATTAGAGGAAAGTGGATAAAACTATATGCATTTCTAGCACGTTTAGCTTGCTTAATCCCTGATTCTTTATTTAAATGTTCTTCGAGATATTCATTTATCCATGAAAAGTAACTCCACCATAATAAACATGTAACGGCCACAGCAAGTAAGCCAACAATTATTATTTCTTGTGATATTCCATATGAACTAACAGCAGTTGCTGCAACAATTAATGATTCTCCCAGTGCAATAATAACTAGCAGGCCATGCCTTTCGGCAAAATGCTTTGGTTTTACATCCCAACCATCTATGCGACCACCTAAATAACCGGAAAGCAAATCAAATCCAGTTGCAGTTAGCCACCACCAAATGCGTTGAGGAGGATCTGAAAATGCTCCTATTATAAGTAATATCCATGCAATAATCGAAGGGACTGTGAAGGCTATTATTCGTGAATGGTCACCTACTACACTGCTTGTTACACGAATATAAAGTCCAATGCCAATTGTTCTAATTATTACATATGGAAGTATAAACCATAATGCACTATCTCCAAAAGCTTCATCTACCGATGATGCCATTATAAACGCAACACCGGTGGCAATAAGTACCAGCATTCTTATTTCTGCAACTCTTGTGTTAGCAGCATTTAGTGTCCATGTAAACTGAGTCCATCCCCACCAAATTAACCAAAAAATTAGTAGTGATTGAATTACTTGAATAGTTTCCATGTTATGCGCTGTTAAAGACGTAATACGTGTAATCGCATATACAAATACTAAATCGAAAAATAATTCAACAAAGTCGGCACTTTGCTCTCTTGGTGTAACTAGATGTTTTGCTGATGAAAAGATGGTTCTCATAATTAAGAAATTAATTCAAAGTCGTAATTTCAAAACCATAAATTGAAGCTAATGTTCAATATGAGAATTGTATACAATACATTCATTGTGAATAGTACTGAAGCTGTTTCTGAATTAATTATCTTAACATAAAAGGGCAGGGGCAATAACTAATAAAAGAGTTACCAACTAGCGCAAGGCTCCAGCCTTGTGCTTAAAATATAAAAAACAAATAAATAAAAGCACAAGCGAAGACGCTTGTGCTAAGTAATAAATTTTGAAGTTAGGCTTTATTAGAAAGAGTCTTATTTTCACTCTCGTCTGTTTTTTTCCATAAGACAAAGCATAGGCCACCCCAAGCAACAAGAATAACTAACATCCCTATAATTAGTACTGTGTCGCCACCATCATCAAAGGTATATTTTGCTAATTTAAACACATAAAGAGCCCAAAGGACATCCAATATAATTTGACCAACCCAATATGCTATTTTCCCTTTTTTACTTAAATGCTTCAAAAATAACCTGTCTAACATAATCTTCTTTTTATTAATTTTTTATTAAGATTTTGAAGATAACAAAATGTTTGTGAACCGCAAAGCTCTTGCTTTTTTTATGAGGAATGTTGATGTTATGGTTTTAAGCTCTTTTGTAATTATCCAACTAGCGCAAGGCTCCAGCCTTGTGCTTAAAATATAAAAAAATGAATAAATAAAGGCACAAGCGAAGACGCTTGCGCTAACTGCGCAAATGTCTTTTATTAATTGTGAAAGCCACGAAGGGTTATTAGTAGAATGTTAATTTAATGTGCTTAGAACTTACACAGGGTAATATGCACAGGTTTTTGTGGTATGTGTTGTCTGTTATGTGAGCGAGAAGGGAAAAGTTTGGTAAAAAAGTTTTGAGTTATTCATCCTTCGACAGGCTCAGGATGACACTTTTACTTTATTGTTATTTATCCTTTAACAAGCTCAGAATGATTTTATTTTTTAGAATTTAAACTGATAATATATCTACACAAAAAAAGTGGTTTGTAAAATGCTAACTTAGCATATGGGCTACCTGATCATCAATAATAGCCTTGAACTCATCGCAGCAAGCAGTAACATCAATTACATAGGTGTTAGGTGCGTTAAATACTAATTTAAAGTCAACACATTTATCGTGTGTTTTGCACTTAATTTCGGATATACTTGCAGAAATAATCGAATTATATGTTTGCGCGATTGATGGCTTAGGTTTTCCATCAGGATTTTGAAATACTATTTTATTCATAGTTTCTAGATTATAAATCGAATTTATGCATTAATTCAACTAAAAGCAATTAATTACATTTTATAGATTAATGCATTAATGTTCATTCCTGCACCAACGGATGTAAAAACCACTGTATCGCCTTTGTTAATTTTCTGATGTTCTAATTTATCTTTTAATATAAGATCTAATAAAGTAGGTATGGTTGCTACAGATGAATTACCCAGCCATGGAATTGTCATGGGCATAACATTTTCTGGTAAATCAGTAATATCGTATAGTCGATAAAGTCGTTGTAGTATGGCCTCATCCATTTTTCCATTTGCCTGATGGATTAGCACTTTCTTAATGTCGTTAATATGCATATTGCATTTGTCAATACAGTCTTTTACTGCTTGCGGAACTGTTTCCAGCGCATATTGATACAACTTCCGTCCATTCATTTTTAAATAATACTCCTTATTATTAGGATTATACGATTCGCCCATGAATAACATTTGGGAATGTAAAAATGTATCGGATCGTGTTTTATGAGCCAAAATCCCTATAGGACTTTCACTTTCTTTGGCTTCCAGGATAACAGCTCCGGCACCATCGGCATACAGCATACTATCTCTATCGTGCGGATCGGAAACTCTTGATAATACATCGGCTCCAATTACCAGAATCTTTTTAGCATCACCCGATTTTATATAGTAATCGGCCTGAATTACAGCTTGCAACCAACCCGGACAACCAAAAGGTAAATCGTAAGCTACAGCGTTGGGATTTTTAATTTCTAATTTAAATTTTACTCTGGCCGCTAAGCTAGGTACAATATCTAATTGTTTATTGTTATTTTTTACATCGCCAAAATTATGTGCAACAATAACATAATCTAAATCTTCCTTATCGATGTTTGCCGATTTTATGGCTTCAAGGGCCGCGAAATACGCAATATCAGATGTTGTTAAATCGTCGGTAACATACCTTCTTTCGGCAATAGTTGTGATTTCCAGAAATTTATCTGCTATTTCTTGATTCGATTTTTCGAGTTTTGTTCCATCGTTGTTATAAAACTCATTGTTAAGAAAATCTTCATTTTTTATTTGTCTTGTTGGAAGGTAATTTCCTGTTCCTGTAATTATACTGTAAATCTTATTGTCCATATATAAAATTATGAATAATTTAACGTGTTGTCAACTTGTTTTTTTATAATTAATTGGTGGGTGGATGAGTATTAAAATACTCTTATTTAATAATCTTAAAGATAACAAAATTTAGGAGTAATAGATAAAGATTATTTTTTATTGTAATATATTTCTAAATCAGACATGTGGTCAGAACTTTAAGAAGCGAAATGCACTATAAGTCTCTGTCGTTTTCTACATAGATAGTAATAATTTGTAATCGTTTATTACCTGAACAAAGATAAAGTTTAACTTATGTTTTCTGTTTAGAAGGTATAAAATCCTCCTTAATCCTCCTTTGGAAAAGGGGGAGATGCTTTGTGAAGGATTCTACAAATTCGAGAAATAGGAATTACAATGCATTTAACCAAAATTCCCCCTTGGAGAATTTCACGAAGCAATCTCGTGACCGAAGGGAACAACATAAGGGGCTAGGGGAATTGGATTTGTAAGTCATTATTTTTATTTCCAAAAATAACTGGATACTCAGAATTCATGTATGATCCAGTTAAAATAGAGCATTGAAAAAGGTTACAAAAAAATGCGATTAAAAAATCAGTAAAAATTTTAAAATGCTGACTGTTAACACTTTTATCAAAACATGTTAAAAAACATGTTTTTAACAGGGTCACCTTCAATTAATACTCTCCATTAATATGTAAAGACCAATTGATGTTTACTATTCTAATTGCAAAGAAATAAGGTAATTAGTAAGTCTCTTGTGTGTGAAATTTTATTGTGAAATAACGTACAAAATAATTAACGATAATGGAAACAGAAATTAAAACAAAGGTAAGTTCCTTCCTTACATTTAGAATCGAGGATGAAGAATTTGCTGCCAGTGTTGACAGTGTGGTGAATATTTTAGAATTACAGAAAATTACTAAAATTCCAAATGCACCAGATTATTTAAAAGGAATTATCAATCTGCGAGGTAAAGTGTTACCTGTAATTGATACGCGTATTAAATTTAATATGCCTCCTACTGAATACACCGATAATACTTGCATTATTGTTATGGATTTAAAAGTAAATAATGAAATAATTCATATTGGAGCATTAGTTGATTTGGTTGTGGCAGTTCGCGAAATCGACGAAAGTGTTATTGATAATTCGCCAAATATTGGTAATGGATATAAAGCTGAATTTATTACAGGCGTGGCAAAAGTTGATGAAAACTTTATAATGATCTTGGATTTGGTAAAGCTTTTTACTGGTGAAGAGTTAAATAATATTAAAAAAATTAAATAATAAAGCCTTATGAGAAATATTAAAATATCGAAAAAGCTAACTATCGGAATCATTGGTCAGGTTGTATTAATTGCTCTAATGGTATATTTTGTTTTTAGTCTTAATAACAACATGGATACCATGGTTGAACAAAAGGCAGAAAGCCTTAAGGAGAATAATACATTAAGGGCCATGTCGAATTTGTTTACAGATTTTATATATGATAAAATTACTTACTCTGAATTAGAAACGGAACTTAATAAAATTGAAAAAGCTGTTGCAAATAATGACTATCGCAATAAGATTAAGGATTTTAAGGGTGAGTTAGAAAAAATCCAACAATTAAAAGTAGATCATATGGGAATTGAAGATCTTCTGATGACCTTAACAGGAGAATCGTTAAAGCAATCGAATGGATTTGTTAACAATATGAGTGCTCGTTTATCAGATCCTGTTGCAAGACAATATGTTTCAACTTTAGAGCGCCGTGTTATTGCAGGTGCAAATGCAGGGAGTAATCATGTGCAAAATATAAGATTCATGTTTTTAAAAATTAAAGAAGATATCTTGTATAAGGATAGTTTACTTACTTTTTTAGATAAAGCAATAGCTCAAGCCGAAATAGATATAGAAAATTTAAAACGCACAAAACTTGCGGGATTACCTGTTGAGGCGGCAAAAGCAAATTCTAACATTAAAACCTTGGTGGTGGAATATGTTGAAAGTATTGAAGAAAGTAACAGAATTAGAATGAATTTAGTTGCGGCTTTAGATAATTTTATGGAAGAATTAAGCCAAGATGATTTAAATAAAACCAAAATTAGTTTTGCTGGCTTTCAAAGTAAAGTGCGAAATGTTTTTATAATTCTACTAATAATTACTATTTCAATTATCGTTTTAAACTTTACATTATCGAAAATTTTAACATTCTTATTTAAAGGATTAACAGCTGATTTATATAAAATTTCAAATGGTGATTTAACCATGAAGGTTCCGGAACATATAAGTAGACGTACCGATGAGATAGGAATGTTAAGTCAGTCGTTTAGTAGCTTAGTTGATAATTTAAAAAATGTAGCAGGCACAGTAATAAGCGGTGCCGATAATGTTGCTAGTGCTAGTCAGCAAATAAGTTCTTCGGCACAACAAATTTCGCAGGGAGCATCGGAACAAGCCTCTTCAGCAGAGGAAGTTTCATCTACTATGGAAGAAATGACTTCGAATATTCAACAAAATGTGGATAATTCGAGCTTAACTGAAAAAATTTCGACACAGGCTGCTGAAGGAATTTCAAGTGTAAAAATGGCATCTCAAGAAAGTTTAAGGTCTATTAAGAAAATTGCTGAAAAAATTACAATTGTTAATGATATTGCTTTTCAAACAAATATTCTAGCTTTAAATGCGGCTGTTGAAGCTGCAAGAGCTGGTGAGCATGGTAAAGGATTTGCAGTTGTAGCTTCAGAGGTTCGTAAATTGGCAGAACGTAGTAAAATTGCTGCCGACGAAATTGTTAGTTTATCGAGAGACAGTGTAAGTGTTACCGAAGATTCAGTTAATCAGATGAACGAAATAATTCCTCAGATTGAAAATACGGCAAAATTATTACAAGAGATATCATCATCTATTTTCGAGCAAAATGTAGGTGCGAATCAGGTAAATGCTGCTATACAGCAACAAAATCAGGTTACGCAACAGAATGCTGCAGCCTCAGAAGAAATGGCTACCAGCTCAGAAGAATTAGCAGGTCAGGCTGATCAATTACGTGATTCAATTGAATTTTTTAAGATTGATTCAAAAGATATTAAAAGTATCAATCATGCAAATAAAACTCTACCGCATACACCTGTTGGGGAAAAAGTTAAAAAATCCGAAAAACTAAACGGTGGCGACGATAAAAAAGCAATTAAAAACAATGGGTTTGATCTTGTAATGGCTGATGCAGATGATTTAGATAATGAATTCAAGTCTTTTTAAATAGATATGAATTGTTTTTTGTTAATATGTAAATGAGGGGATTTTTAAATCCCCTCTTACTTTTATCATCGATTATAATCCAATGTAATCCCTTATTTCGAATATTTTAAAACAACACCATAGGAACTTTCATTATCTTCTCCATAACCTACTGCATAACCTATATTTTTAGACACCATTGTAAAGTTATCTACTTCTACATATGGTTCATAATCACTATCTTGCTCTTCTGCGGTTAGTTTTGAATATTTTAGAAACTCATTTTCAGTTTTAAATATATCTTCACTACCCTGAAAATATATATTGTCTTTATCAATATATGAGATTTTTAGATGAGATGTAATCTCACCATTATTAATTGATACATATTTTGAATTAATTAAATTGAAAGACATACCACCATCCGAAGTTTTAAATATTCCATCATTATTAAAAATAAACCCTTCCGTTTCCGATGTAAAAAATATACCCTTTACAGGATAAAGCCCATAGCTATTTTTATTCGCAGCAATCCAACTCTCGTTGTATATTTCCCATGATTCACCACCATTTCTTGTAATGAATATTTCTCCATTTTGATCAAAGGCAAATCCTATTCTTGAATTGTTTTTTAAGAATTGAACTCCATCAATCCACATTTCTCCATCTTCTATTGTAGAATTAAACATTCCTGATGGATAATCATCCCAGTTTTGGCCTCCATCAAAAGTGTAGTATATTTTTGCTTCAGAATCTCCATTATATGTAAATCCGGTATCTGTACAACTAAAAAGAAGATTTCGTTGAAAAAATCCATTCATCTTACTCCAGGTTTCTCCTTGATCTGTTGATTTATAAGCGTCAATTCCAAATGTTAAATAGCCTATATTTTCGCTTGGGAAACAAATTTCACTAACTTCGTTATCAATTGGCGAAATAAAATCATCAATAATAATTTCGTTCCACGTAATGCCTCCATCAGTAGTTTTAAATAATACATGGTTTTCTCTATCTCCACCTCCAACAAATCCAATATCTTCATTTATAAAAGATACAGAATAGAGATCATATTCACAGTTAATGTCCAATTTTTTGAAATCAAATGATTTATTTGCATCATCTTTTTCACAGGAATTAAATACAAAAATAAATGCTAATAGAATAATTAAGCTAAATAACTTTTTCATTATGTTTAGGTTTTAAGTAAGGGTTTCGATTTAAAAATCAATTCTAACTAACTATAAATATACTTATTATATTAAGATTGACTCTCAATAGGTCTTGAATTTATATTTTCTTAAGGATTTTTGGGAAGCTACTTGAGCCTTATTTTTTGAATTTTCGGTTTGTCGAATTCAAGTTTTAAATCCAACTTGGTAACTCTCGTATTATCTAGTTTATAAACCAAAATAAGTTCCATGTCGGTAATATTTATAAATGTGGAATATAGAGTTCCTTCAGTTCTGCCTTCAGTAGTTTGTTTAGGCATTTGAACTGATTGCTGCATTACATTTCTAATATTGGTCAAATCAAGAGTATCTAAATTCTCTTCAAATTGATTTATGTTCTCTGTAATTGCACTATATCTATAACATGGATAATTTCCTTTTGTCGTATCCGATAATAAAAAATTGGTCATTAATAAACGGTTATTTTCAATAGAAATAATCCTTTTCTTACCTTTTACCCACTCTATTACTTTTGCATTTCCCGTACTATCTCCAAACATGATGTGCGAACCGGGTAAAGCAATATTTCTTTCTTCCATATAGGCAATTGCTTCGTCTACAGTTTTACAAGTAGCTAAAATATGATCGCCCATATTACCTATAGGATTTGTATAAAAGCTAGGGCCTTTTTGAAGGGGAGTTACGGCAATATCGAAAATTAAACCAGCCTGGTTAATTCCTCCTTGGGCGAATTCGTCCCAGCCATACCATAATCTTGCAAACTCATTTTCGGATTTTGGAACAATTTGAATGTATGCTTTAACATCGTACCAATAATCTTCGTTATTTGCTAGATATATTTTCCCTGTATTTTTATCGACATAATATAAAATAGAACATGCATGAGTTTTATTTGTAACCAGAATGCAACCTATAATTAATATCAATAAAAGGATCTTACGCATTATTAAAAATGTTCGTTAAACAATTTATTTCCAGCGTGTATTTTTCCAGGTGTTTTTTTGTTCTTTATTTAAAAATGTCCAGGCAATTATGCGGCTTGATTTATTTCCTTGTCCCATTGGAATGGTTTTAACATCCATGGCTTCAAATTTTTCTAATGTTTTGTAAGCCGATTTTAAATTAGATTGTTTTGAGATTAAGCAGGTAAACCAAAAACATGAACTAGCAAACTTCTTGCTTTCACGAATCATATCACGAACAAATTTTTCTTCGCCACCTTCGCACCAAAGTTCATTGTTTTGTCCTCCAAAATTAAGAACGGGTTTACTAACATTTTGTTGATTTAAATTACTTAATTTACGTAAGGTTCCAGCTTGAGCTTCTTCAGCCGAAGCATGAAATGGAGGATTACAGATAGTAACGTCAATTAATTCGTCGTGTTTAATTATTCCGTAAAAACAATCCTTGGCATTATTCTGAAATCGTAAATCTACTTTGTCTTTTAAAACCGAATTTGATTCAATAATTTTTGTTGCGCTTTTTATTGCATCGCGATCAATTTCAGTTCCAATAAAAGTCCATCCATATTCTTTACTTCCAATAATTGGATAAACACAATTTGCTCCAACGCCAATATCCATACATTTAATTTTTTCTCCAGTTGGAATTTTCCCAAAATTGTATGTCTGTATTAAATCTGCAATATTATGAATATAATCTGCTCTTCCCGGTATTGGAGGGCACAAATATCCTTCTGGAATTTCCCAGTATTCAATATCGTAAAAGTGCTTTAATAAAGCTTTATTAAGTGTTTTAACCGCTTCTGGATTAGAAAAATCTATGGATTCGTCGTTGAATTTATTTAATTGAACAAATGCTTCTAATTCAGGACAAGATAAAATCAATTCCTTAAAATTATATCGCTCACGATGTTTGTTTCGAGGATGTAATCTTAGTTTTACTTTTGGATGTTCCTTCTTTTTAGCTTGCATAGAATTTAGATCAACAGATTCAATTTACAATTTAATTACTTTACTTAATCGTGAAAATTTATTTGGCCTGTTTCTGTTGTATACATTACTCCAGACTTAAAATATACATCAACAACAAAATTAACAGAGTTTGGAATATTTTCAAAACTCATTAATTGAAAGCGAAAGGCATCATCGGCATCATTTATTCTTTCTTCAAAATATTTTTTTACACGGATAAATTCACCAACATAGTATCTTTCTATCCCAAAATAGTCAGTAACATTTCTTTTCTCTTCGGTTTCTATATCAATCATAAATATATCTATAGTACTTATTGTATCGGTGTGGATATAGGTATCTCCATCACAACTACAAGCCATAAGTGTTTTAAAACCAAATAAGTTAATTGGAGTATTTACTTCAAGTACTTCTGTTATTATTGAACTTGCAAGAACATCAATACCAAAGGCATTTTTATACACGGTATCTTCAGCTTCAACATCATAAAATCCTGAAGTGTCATAGGCCTTAACTGTAACGCCAGTGTAACCAATTTCAAAAGTTTTTGTTTCAGGGCAGTTACAAAATATGCACGAGGATAATACTTGAATTGAAAAAAATACGGCTAATAGAAAGAATGCTTTTTTAATCATAATACACAGTTTGGGTTAATAAATTAGCTTATTTCGTTGTAAACGATCCTGTTATGGGTTTATTTCTTTTTATCGTGCAGTTTCATTTGTACTCCTTGCAAAAAATTACGTAAGAATTGATCTTTACAAGGCCTATATTGATTTTGCTTTGGATTTCTAAAAAAAGCACTTAGTTCTGTTTTACTTATTCGTAAGTCAACTAATTTAAAGATGTTAAGAATATCTTCATCTTTATAATTTAAAGCAATTTTTAATTTCTTAAAAATAATATTGTTGTTTAGTTTTTTTTCTGGGGAGGGTTGTTCACCTTCTTTCTTTCCACGTTTATCATTAATTAAACCATTTAAAAAAGTGGCTAACTCAAAATCTAAAATTCCTTTAAAATCTGGATCGTCATCTTTTTTTAACCAATTACTAATTTGTGCTCTTGTAACTTCGTAATTAGCTGAGCCAAATAGTGCAATCATTTTATCATCATTAATATCGAAGATATATCGTACTCGACGTAAAACATCGTTATTGTCCATATTAATTTATTCTTTTGAATAGTGTATAAATGTATTCTCGGGTATCTCCAAAAGGGTTTGTATAAGTGTAATCGAATGCTTCAATTAATTCAAAATCACTTCCCATTCTTTTTTGTAGCATTTCTTTATTATATCTAAAGACGTATAATCCGTTACATTTGGTTGCGCCTTCTAAATTAAAAGCAGCAATAATTACAAATCCATTCTTCTTTACAAGCTGATTAACCAATTTAAAATATGCATCTTGCTCTTCTTTTTCGTTAAAAAAATGCAGAACTGCTCTATCATGCCACAAATCTATTTTCTCAATTTTATGTAATTCTTTAGGATTTGTTAAATCATCAATAATCCATTTTATATTATTGCTTTTTTCTCCTAATCTTTCTTGAAGCTTTTCTAAAGCCTTAGAGCTCAAATCGCTTGCAATAATATTTTTATAATCTTCATTTAATAATTCATCAATAAGGGTGGATGCACCAGCACCTACATTTAAGATAGACGAATTTTTATCAAGGTTACATTTATTAATCAGATCTAAAGATTGTTCAGGATTTTCTTCATACCATCCCAGTTTATTAGTATCCTTAGCATAAGCTTTGTCCCAATGCGTTTTTAAATCGTTATGAGAATCTTCGCTATTTGATGAGCAACAATCACAGTTCATTATTGTATAAATTATTTTTTACGACTTAATATTTATTTACACCTATTTTTTGGAAACGAAAAGATTATTTCTTTTTCAATTTTTTAAACTCCTTCTTTATTTCTTTTCCAATCTTCTTTGAATCTTTTTCAATTTGTTTAGAACTCTTAGATAATTCATTTTGTATTTTTTTTAAATCGATCTCCAGTTTATTGATCCATTTTTTATACTTAAATTCAGCATTACCAATTTTTATACTATTTGCATTCTTTTTAAAAAAAGCTTTTTGCCCTTTTTCTATTTTTTTAATAAGATCCTTTATTTTTAACTCAACTAAACCTTCTTCTACCTCAACTTCAAGTTCATTCTTATTTGATTTTACATTGAATTCTGTTCCAAGAACTTGAATTTCTCCAATATCAGTTTTTATTGTAAAAGGTGTTCTCCCTTTAGTTACCTTAAAATATACTTCGCCATTTTGCCATACAACTCGTTCGGTAAAGTTTTTTTCATATTCAATATAGCTATTGTTATTTATATATGCTATCGAACCATCAGGTAAGTCAATTTTCTCAAAATTATCTGTTGTAGATATTTTAATATTAGAATTAGAACATGAAAATAAAGCCAGTATAGCTATACTTAAAAATATTCTAAATGTAGATTTTTTCATTAAATTTTACGTTATGCATTAAGATTTATAATAGTTCTTCCTTTTAATTTTCCTTTAAGAATCAAATCAATTTTATCGTTTAATTCTTCTAAAGAAATTTCTGTGTAAATATCCATCATTTTTTCAGGTTTCCAATCATTAGCGAGCTTATTCCAGATAACTTTTCGGATGCTCATTGGATAGTGCTGAGAATCTATACCGATTAAAGAAATGCCCCTTAAAATAAATGGAAAAACTGTGAGGTTTAATTTAACAGAAGCAACATTTCCACAACATGTAACTATACCTGATTCTTTGGTTGATTTAATTATATTTTCAAGAATTGGTCCACCAACGGTATCAATCCCTCCGGCAAAAATTGATTTTAGCAAAGGACTTTTTTCTTCTGTTTCAAAATCTTTACGTAGAATAACTTCGCTTGCTCCAAGTTTCAATAAGAAATCATGCTCCTGTTCTTTACCTGAAATAGCAACAACTTCATATCCTAACTTAGCAAGCATTGCTACACTCAATGTACCAACACCACCAGTTGCACCTGAAACCACAATCTTACCACTATCAGGTTTTACTTGTTCTGTAAGTTTGTAAACCGACATTCCTGCAGTTAATCCTGCTGTGCCAATTATCATGGCTTCTTTCATACTCATTCCATTAGGCAATTTAACAACCCATTCCGCTGGTACTCTGATATATTGTCCAAAACCTCCAGATGTATTCATACCCAAATCGTAACTTGTTACAATAACTTTTTCGTTTTCTGAAAAATTAGAATTGTTAGATTCTACTACAATTCCTACCGCATCAATACCAGGTGTATGTGGATAGTTTTTAGTTACTCCTTTATTTCCTGTTGCTGAAAGTGCATCTTTATAATTTAACGATGAATAATGAACTTTAATTAACAAGTCGCCAATTGGTAATTCATCCGTAGAATTTGTTTTTATACTTCTAATAAATTGGTCGTTTTGTTCCTCCACAACCAAAGCTTTGAATTTATCTTGAATCATAATTATTATTTTTAGAATGTAACGTTGATATTGTAAAACACTGTTATTAAATACAATGTTTAAACAGAACAGAATTATTTCGCAAAGTTAGTAAAAGCATAATAATTATAATATCGAGATTTAAAATTCCCATAAGTAATCTTCATATAAAAATATGTAAATATGATACATATCATATAAATAAATATGTATAAATCTAAATAGTTATTATCTTGGCATCGTTTTTCTAATCTAAAATTTAAATTAATTATTATGAAGAATATTTTAAAATTGTTTCTAGCGCTATTAATAGTAGCTGGAATTTCTGTAACATCCACAGTTCAAGCAACTGATGGTTATTTTGGTGTTGGTTATGGAGCCTTAAATAAAGGTGTAGCTGGTGCAGGAATTGCATGGTATAATAATTCTTTAATGAATGGCAACCCTGCAGGTCACGTTATGTTAGGAGCACAGTATGATATTGGATTAGGATTCTTTAATCCTAATAGACAATATACTGTTACTGGAAGTCCTTCGGGAATGCCTGGAACATTTGGACTAACACCGGGAACCATTGAAAGTGATTCCAAAATGTTTTATATGCCACATATTGGAGCTAATTGGATGATAGGTGAAAAACAAAGTATTTCTGCTACTTTTTTTGGAAATGGTGGTATGAATACCGATTATCCTACACAAGCATTTTACGATGCTAGTTCAAGTACAACTGGTGTTGATTTAGCTCAAATGTTTCTTGGTGTAACTTATTCAAGAAAACTTGGTGAGAAGCATAGTGTTGGTATTACTGCATTAGGGGTGTTTCAATATTTCGAAGCAAATGGTATTGCATCTTTTGGAATGATGTCAAGTGATCCAACAAAACTAAGTGGAAATGGACACGACAATGCAACAGGTTTTGGTGTTAAGCTAGGTTATATGGGTGAAATAGTTGATAATTTAACTCTTGGAGCTAGTTATCAGCCTAAAATTAATATGAGCGAATTCGATGAGTATGCAGGTTTATTTGCTGAACAAGGAGATTTTGATATTCCTTCTAATTTAACAGTTGGATTAGCTTATAAATTTAGTGAGGAATTTGCTGTAATGGCCGATTACAAAAGAATAAATTATTCTGATGTAGCTGCTGTATCGAATAAATTTGATCCAATGTCAACAGACCTTTTAGGATCTGATAATGGTGCTGGTTTTGGATGGAATGATATCAATGTTTACAAAGTTGGTTTAGAGTATAAAGGAATTGAAAGTTGGACAATTCGTGGTGGTTATTCTCATAACGATCAGGCAGTTCCTGAATCAGAGGTGTTATTCAATATTTTAGCCCCTGGAATTATAGAAGATCATATTTCTTTAGGATTTTCAAAATACTTAGGCGAATCAGGAAAAGCTATACATTTTGCAATGGTTTATGCATTACCGGCAACAGTAAAAGGATATAATCCTATGGATTTTGATCCTGTAGAAGCTATGGCTGGTAATATGGTTCCAAATCAAACAATTGAATTAGAAATGAGTCAATTAGAGTTCGAAATTGCATTTACTTTTTAAATATTACAGTTCATAGGATATTAAAAGAGATTCTTTATGTAAAGAATCTCTTTTTTATTATCTTAAAATCATTAACAGAATGATAGCCAGGAGCTATTTTCTTTGTATTCTTCAATAGGCGATATGTTTGTATGAAAGTTAAAGGAACTTACTAAACTTGAAATTTCATGTTTAATACTTTCTAAACTATCTTTTATTAAATCTGATCTAAAACCATTTGATCCTAGATTTGCAACATGATTTGCAGAAACAACTCTGCTTATAATTTTCCCTAAATCGACAATCTTGCGTTGAGGTAATTTAATATCAACTTTAAAGTCTAATATGGTTTTAAAATAATCGGCAATATTTTGGGTTAGATTGTAATCTTTAAGAAACTCCGAAAGATTCATTATTTTCTGATTCCCCATTAATTTTAATACCATTTCGGAAATCTGTGTATAAAGCATATCGTTTGCACCTTCAAATATCTGGAAAGGTCTGGAATCTACAATTCCTCTTGAACCTACACTTTCTGCTTTGTAACCATTCGCACCATTCAACTGAGTTAAAGTTTGTGCTGATTCCTGCATTAAGTCAGTCACATAAGCTTTCATACTATTAGCCTCGACAGATGCTGAAGCAAGATTATTTTCAATGCCACTATAAACAGCACTTCGTGCACACATAGCTGAACTAACCGTAAAAGCACTTTGAATTTTTCCAATTTGATGACGAACTTGATCTAATGACATTAGCGACTTTCCACCTACAAAACGTGAAGTAGTTTGTTTTATGGCTTCATCGAGCATTCTACGAATAAAACCCATTCCCATTCCAGGAATTTGAAACCGACTTCGATGCAATAAATCCATCATTAACTTTAATCCGGTTGTTTCTGGTTCTAGTTTAAATTGCTCTGGTACTTGAATATCTATAATGTTTTTCCCATATGGAATTGGATATAAGCCGATATTGTTATAATATTCTTCAACTTTAATCTCTTGGTTTGGTTGTTGGACATCACAAATAAAAAAATCTAAATCTCTACCTAATTTTCCACTTTCTTGTTTTTGACGTGAAGTCATTATCCAATAATCAGCCATGCCTGTTAATCCTTGCCAATGCTTTGTTCCTTTAATATGATAGTTTGAGCCTTCTTTAATATTTGTAGTTTGCATATTTAATGCATCACTTCCATAATCAGGTTCAGTTATCATTAAACCACCCATGTTTTGTTTAGTTAAGAATCTCTTGAAAATATCTCCTTTAACACTGGACTGAGCATATTTTGCAACAGGCTCAAGAAATAATCCAATGTTAATTCCAAAAGCTAAAGACAAAGGAAGTGATTCATAAGAAGCAGTGTCAAGTACACCTAAGCACTCCTTAACAATAGCTCCCCGTCCTCCATATTCTTTAGGGATAGCAACAGAAAAAGGATTTGTTGCCATGATATCTTTTAAAACTATATCAGGGAATCCTCTTTTTTGAATAAATTTTTCAATATTGTCTTTTTCGTAAAAAACACTTTTTAACGTTTTTTTTAATGAGTTTAGAAAGTCCGAAAAAGATACATTTTCAACTATATCTGAAATATTCATTGATGTATAATTTAAATTGATATGAAATTTTTCTAATTAGCCGGTCTTTGCTAAAATCAGAATATAAGAATTTAATCCTGATCTCATTATTTAATGAGACCAGAACGAAAGTAAGAGTTAAAAAGCAAATTTAATTCCTTGAGCTAATGGTAGTTCTTTACCATAATTAATCGTGTTAGTTTGGCGTCGCATATATGCTTTCCATGAATCTGAACCAGATTCACGTCCACCACCTGTGTCTTTTTCACCACCAAATGCACCTCCAATTTCAGCTCCAGAAGTACCACTATTTACATTTGCAATACCACAATCAGAGCCAACCTCACTTAAGAATTGCTCACTTTCGCGCATATTTAAAGTAAATAGAGCCGATGATAATCCTTGAGGGACACCATTATTTAGTTCAATAGCTTCATCGAAAGATTTGGTTTTGATCAAATAAACTATTGGAGCAAATGTTTCTTCTTGAACAATTTCAAAATGATTTTCTGCTTCGGCAATTGCTGGAACAACATAATTCCCTGATGAATATTTATCTCCTTCTAAGACATTTCCGCCAAAAATAATTTTCCCTCCTTCTTTTTGAACTTCTTCAACAGCATGTGAAAATGCATTTACAGAATGAATGTCGATTAGCGGCCCCACTAAAGTGTTTTTATCTAATGGATTTCCAATTTTACATACGATCTGTTTGTAAGCTTTTACAATTCTGTCTTTTACTTCATCATATACTTTTTCATGAATAATTACACGACGAGTAGAAGTGCAACGCTGACCAGCAGTTCCAACCGAACCAAATACAATTGATGGTATTGCCATATCTAAATCAGCAGAATCTGAAACAATAACGGCATTGTTACCACCTAACTCTAAAATAGTTTTTCCTAAACGTTGACCAACAATTTGACCTACTCGTTTTCCTACAGCAGTTGATCCTGTAACTGAGAATAATGGAACACGAGTATCTTCCAGGAAGTTATCACCCAAAACAGACGATTTTGCAATTATTAAACTGAATACTCCTTCAGGAACATTATTATCTTTTAATACTTTCCTAATAATATTCATTGTAGCAATAGCAGTAAGTGGAGTTTTCGAACTAGGCTTCCATATTACTACATCACCTGCAATTGCAGCTAACATAGAGTTCCATGCCCAAACAGCAACAGGGAAATTAAATGAAGTTATTAATCCTACTAATCCTACAGGATGATATTGATCGTACATTCTATGATTTGTTCTTTCTGAATGCATGGTAAAACCATTTAATAAGCGTGATTGCCCAACAGCGAAATCGCATATATCGATCATCTCTTGCACTTCACCTAATCCTTCTTGGTAAATTTTACCCATCTCTAGAGTTACAAGTTTTCCAAGATCTTCCTTAGATTCACGAAGAGCTAACCCTATTTGTCGAACAATTTCTCCACGATTAGGAGCAGGTAATTCTCTCCAAACCTTAAAAGCTTCTTGTGCCTTAGTTATAACTTTTTCATAATCTTCGATTGTTGCATTTTTTACTTTTGCAATTTCTTTGCCGTCAATTGGCGAATTTGATGATGTAACCGCACCTTGAACATCGAACCACTCGGTTCCAGTTGTTACACCTGAATTGATTTCTTTTATTCCAAGTCTTTCTAAAAGTTCTTGAATGTTAAATTCTGTTGTGGTCATTTAGTTTTCTTTTTGTCACACTGAGCCTGTCGAAGTGTGAGTTATTGCTTTTCATCCTTCGATAAGTTAGGATGAATTTGTTTTATATTTATTTTACTCTTTTTTATTTGTCATTCCGCACTTGATGCGGAATCTCTATTCCTTATTATTTAGATTCCCGCTTTCGCGGGAATGACATGGGATACAATTAATCTTCCATAAATGGATACTTATAACTAGTTGCCGGGACAAAACATTCCTTTACAGTTCGTGGAGTTACCCACCGTAATAAGTTAAGTTTTGAACCCGCTTTATCATTTGTTCCAGAACCACGAGCACCTCCAAATGGTTGCTGATTTACAACTGCTCCAGTTGGTTTGTCATTAATGTAGAAATTTCCAGCAGCGTGTTCTAGTTTTTTCATAACATGTTCAATTACATAACGATCTTTAGAAAAAATCGATCCAGTTAAAGCATATATTGATGTTTTATCAACCAAATCAATAGTTTCTTCAAACTTGGTGCGATCGTATACATATATGGTTAATATTGGACCAAATAGTTCTTCTTCCATTGTAACATAGTGAGGATCTTTAGTAAGAATAATAGTAGGTTCAATAAAATAGCCTTTTGATTTATCGTAATTTCCACCATGAATAATTTCTACATTTTTATCTTGTTTTGCACGATCAATATAACCAGATAGCTTATCAAAAGACGCTGCGTCGATAACTGCATTTACAAAATTTGAAAAGTCTTCTACTGGACCCATTTTCATGGTGTTCATATCACATTTAATTTCACATAGTACTTCATCCCATAAATTATCCGGGATGTACGCACGAGAAACAGCCGAACATTTTTGTCCTTGATATTCAAAAGCACCACGAGTAATTGCAGTAGCAACTTGCATAGCATTAGCCGATTCATGAACTAGAACAAAGTTTTTACCTCCTGTTTCACCAACAATTCGTGGGTATGATCTGTAATTAGAAATATTATTACCAATTTCTTTCCAAATATGTTGGAATACAGATGTTGATCCTGTAAAGTGGATACCCGCAAAATCAGGATGTGAAAAAATAACTTTCCCGGCAACAGGACCTGAAGCAAATACCAGATTTATAACTCCATCAGGTAAACCAGCTTCCACGAAGATCTCCATAATGATACGAGCAGAATATATTTGTGTGTTTGAAGGTTTCCAAACAACAGTATTCCCCATCATTGCAGGTGCAGATGGTAAGTTACCTGCAATTGCTGTAAAGTTGAAAGGTGTTAATGCAAATACAAATCCTTCCAATCCTCTTTGTTCAATTCTATTCCAGTGTAATTCGTCCGAGTCAGGTTGATCATTATAAATCTCTGTCATGTATTGAACATTAAATCGAAGAAAATCTGCTAATTCACAAGCCGAATCTATTTCTGCCTGATGAACTGATTTAGATTGTCCCATCATGGTCGCTGCGTTAATTCTTGCACGGTACGGACCAGATATCATCCCAGCAGCCTTTAAAAAGATAGATGCTCGTTGTTTCCACGACATATTTGCCCATTTTTCACGAGCTTGTAAAGCTGCATTTATAGCATCTGTTACATGACTTTCATCTCCACGATAATAATATCCTAATAGATGTTGATGATCGTGTGGTGGATGCATCTCAATTTTCTTGTCAGTACGCACTTCCTTTCCATTAATTATCATGGGAACGTCAACAACGTTTGATCTTGACCACTCTATTGCTTTAATTAATCGATCTCTTTCAGGAGATCCTTTAACATATGTTAAAACCGGTTCGTTTTTTGCCGGCGGTGCGAAGTATAAACTCTTTTGCATGTTGTAATTAATTTTTATTGTTTAACATTTTTTAAATTCAAATAAAATCATCCCTCAACAAGCTCAGGATAACAAACACAAGTTAAAAATTGTCATGCTGAGCTTGTCGAAGCAGACAATTAATGCAACATTTTACTTTTAAAAAGCGATATGTAAATATATACACATCGACTTTATGTAAACAAGATTTTTATCATATTTAGCAATTTGCTAAAATTCTATTTTTGTATGTTGTTAACAAAAAATAGCGAGCTATGTTTAATACAAATGAATATTTTGACGGAAAAGTAAAATCAATTGCTTTTGAAACTTCTGAAGGCGCTACTACAATTGGAGTTATGGCAAAAGGTGAATACGAGTTTGGAACATCAACAATTGAATTTATGACTGTAACTTCTGGTGTTATGACAGTTCAACAACCTGGCGAAACAGAATGGAAAGATTACAATGAGTTTGAAACTTTCAGAGTTGAAAAAGATGTAAAATTCAAAGTGAAAGTGAACGGCGATACTTCTTATCGTTGCCTATACAAATAAGCATAATATAATTATATAAAGTCTAAATTAATTTTTATGATAAAATAATTACAATGAAGCTTTTATTGCTTCGTTGTAATTGTTTATTTTGTGTGCGATATGTTTATATTTGCATAATAGCTTTTTTACTAAAAAAAACAATATTATGGCTGGCCCAAAAGGATCAAAATATTACGATATTTTCCTAAAATTTAAAGTGTGGTTAGAAAATACAGATGGTGAAGGAATTTTAGGTGATGGTAAATTTGAATTAATTGATCAGATAGATCAGTTAGGATCATTAAAAGCGGCGGCTGATAAAGTAGGAATAAGTTATAGAAAAGCTTGGGGTAATGTGAAGGATGCCGAAGAAAAGTTAGGTTTCTTGTTGGTAGAAAAACATCGAGGAGGACAACATGGAGGTAATTCTGTTCTTACTCCTGAAGGGAAAAAATTAATTGAAGCATATAAAGAACTATTAGTTGAGTTTGATGAATCAATTTATCAGATAACTAAAAAATTCTTTAATAAAGTGAATGAGAAGTAGGATGATATATTTTGTTGCATTAGACGATACGGATAATAAAGACTCGAGAGGTACGGGATTTAAATCAAGGGAATTAGGTAAACTTATTCATGAGAAGAATTTAGGTGAAGTAGAGTCTATTTCACGTCATCAATTGTTCGTTCACGAAAAAATTGCATATACATCTCAAAATAGTTCAGCATGTTTAATAGTTAAATCTGAAAGTTATGAGGAGCTTAAAGATTTATGTGAGCAATATTTAATTGAAGTAGCTGAAATTGGTTCCGATGCCGGACTTTGTATTGCAACAGAAAATCAAATAAATGAACAAATTTTAACTTGGGGAAACAGAGCTAAGAAAGAAATTCTTGAAAAATCCGAGGCATATAAAATCGCCGAGGAAGCTGGAATATTTTTGAAGGGATATACAGGTGAAAAAATTGGGGTAATTGGTTCTCTAGCTGCAATTGGATTGCGAAAAGGTGGTAACGACGGAAGAAATATTTGGCTTAAAGGTCATGAATTAAGAGATCTTAAAGGAGCTTATCAAATAAAAGAATTAAAAAGAATTATTAATATAGAAGCTGTAATAACTAAGGATGGCACATCTGTTGATGAAAATGAACGTCTAGAGGTAGGTGAGTGGTTACGCCCTCCAGTTATAAACAGTTTAAATACAGTTATTGTTGAACAAAATAAAAATGGCGAAGACTATGAATGGAAGTGTGTCTCAAAAGACTATATCAAAAGCATATCAGACTAATACAATTTCTTTAGTTCTGGAATTAGTACTTTTATTTTCTTTAGGAATTGCAGCAATTGTATTGCGGTCCTACCTAAGAATCCCTATGGGAATTCCTGGCCGTCATGGATTAGAATTTATGGCTATTTTAATGATTGCTCGTAGGGCATCTAAATTACCTTTTGCTTCTGTTGTAGCTATGATTGGAGCAACAAGTTTTATGTTTGTTCCATTTATCGGAATAAAAGATCCATTCTTACCAATTATCTATTTAATGATGGGTGTTTTATTGGATGTTTTATACTTTGCATTTAACAAGCCTGCTAACCGATTAGCAATCCTTTCTTTAATTGGTGGTTTAGCTTATATGATTATTCCAATTAGCAGAATAGGAATATATTTATTTACTGGAGTAATAGATAGATCATTCATCAAAGCCGGATTTATTATTCCTGTTTTATCTCATTTTGCTTTTGGTGTTGCAGGAGCATTATTAGGTGCTGGGCTAGTTTACTCAGTTAAGAAAATCAAAAACAAATAAATTTTAATATTAATTGTCCCACAAATATTTTAATACATAACGATATGAAAAAATCAACATATCGATTTGGTTCGTTAATAAGAGTATGTTTAATCTTTATTTCTTTGTTAATTATTGTTGTAGCATGTGATGAGGATGAAAATGTACAAAGACCTAATCCATCAATACAAATAATTGAGAATTCAAATTTCGTTTCTTCGGATACAATGATCTCGGTTGGACAAACATTTTCTGTCGGAATTCGTGCAGATTATAATGGCTATAATAAGCTAACAAATTTTATTGCAAAATTAAATGGTGAGAATTATTTGGATTTAGGAATGTATGCCGATTCTTTTGATCGTGAAATAGAAATTCAGAAAGGTTTGGATGATGCCGAAGAGTGGGAGTTTATTATTCGGGATTTTGAAGGTAATGCTTCAAGTGTAAATCTTACAATCCAAAAAGACCCAAATATTGTTTATGGTGAGATTAATAAGTATTTAAATGTGCAATTGGGAGCTCAAAACAGTTCAGAATATGGTAGTTTCTTTGCAACTGAAAATGGTAATATTTATAATTTAGAGAATGCATTTAATAATCAGGAAATTATTGATCTATTATACTATTATGATGATTTCGATAAATTAGAAGAAAACATAATTGCTTCACCCGGAGCGAATGTTAATGATGCATTTATTGGAGAATTTGGTATTTCAAATTGGACAACAAAAAATACAACGCGTTTTAGTCGAGAAGAGCTAGATATTACAATTGAAGAATTTGATGTATCCAATAATGATAGTATTTTAATAGCTAATTCATTTGGATTTGAAAGTGGTGGACGAAAAACAAAATTTCTTAAGGCCGGTGATGTTTATTCATTTGTTAGAGGAAGTAAAACGGGTATGTTTAAGGTAATAAGTACATCTGGAACTACTAGTGGGAATATTATCGTTGATATTAAAATTCAAAAATAAGTTTCGAAATGATTTTAAAGAAAACTATATATACGTTTTTATTTGTATGTTTTTCGTTGGGTTCAGTTTTCTCTCAAAATATAACTGGAATTGTTATTGATTCTGAAACAGAAGAACCTTTAGTTGGTGCTAATATTATTATTAAGGAATTACAACGCGGAATATCATCAAATAGCGAAGGAGCGTTTTCATTCGAAAATATTGCTAAAGATGAATATACAATACTTATAACATTTTTAGGTTATCAAGACAAGAAAGTAAAACTGAAAGTTGATGGTGAAGATGTTAGTTTTAAAATAAAATTAAAGCCATCAGCTGTAGAGATGGAAAAAATAATAATTACTGCAACTCGAACTGAAAGAAAAATAGAAGATTTGCCAGGTCAAAATGAAGTGTTGGAAGCAGGAGAGATAGAAGAGTTTCCTGCAACATCAACCGACGATTTATTACAATCTATCGCAAATGTTACTGTAAATCGTAGCTGGGGAATTTTCTCAAAGAATGCCTCAGTTACCATGCGTGGATTAGATGCAGCCCAAGGAGTGTTAATTTTATATAATGGAGTGCCATTAAATAAAACTGCTGGAGGCTCTATTAATTGGCATATGATTTCACCAGATCGAATTGAACGTATTGAAGTTATAAAAGGGCCAAGTTCCGCATTGTATGGAAACAATGCAATGGGCGGAGTTATTAATATTATAACTAAAAAATCTGATAAAAAAGTTTCAGGTGATGTTCGAACTTTTGGGGGTAGTTATGCAACCTTAGGAGGTAAATTCGACATTGAAGGAAATAAAGATATTAATGGCAAGAAATTTTATTGGGGAATAAGTGGATTCTATCGTCAAGGAGATGGTTATATTATTGAACCAAAAGATGTAAGAGATTCTACCGATGTTGAGGTTTATTTAAGGGAAAATCGCGTTGGGGCTACAATGGGATATGAATTCAATGATAAAAATAAAATTGAAATAGAATATAGCTATTATGACGATAAACGTGGTGATGGCCGTCAGGTATATTTTGACGATGGTGGCTATTTAAAATATACAACTCATTTTGTACGTGCAAAATATAATGGTGAGTTTGCCGGGTTTAAATTCGAAGCTGATGGATATTTTCAAGACGAAAACTTTTATCAGTTTAGCGAATCTGTAAATAGCGATGGTAATTATAAGCTTTCGAAGAAAGAGCAGATTTCTCGTGATTATGGTGTATGGATGAATGCAACGCGTAAATTAGGGAAGAAAAATTGGTTTACATTTGGTATTGACGTTAAGCAAGGATTTATGGATGCTTCTGATATTTATCTTACTTCAACAGACACTTTATTGCGTGATGGGAAAGTCCAGTCTTATGCTGCATTTTTACAAGATGAACATCGTTTATTTAACGATAAATTGAAGATTATTGCAGGATTAAGATTTGATTATGCAAGATTCTTCGATGGTTCAATCCATGTTGGGGATCCAACAATGAATACTGGTTTTGAAGACCCATTAACAGAAAGTTATGGAAACTCTGACTGGACAGCATTAAGCCCAAAGTTAGCTGTGCAATATGAAATTACACCTAAAATTAAATCATATATTTCTGCATCAACAGGTTTTATGCCAGCCAAATTAGACGATTTAATATCTTCTCGAAAAATTAGTAAAGGATTTAAACAAGCAAATCCAAATTTACAACCTCAATCTCTAACTAATTACGAAATTGGATTTAATATAAAACCATTTAAGAAAGCTCAATTTAAAACTGCTGCATATTATTCATTAGGTCAGGATTTTCAATATTTTGTCGCAACTGGTGATTATATTGATGGTCAACCAGAATTAATGCGTGAAAATATTGCAGCTATTGAGATTATAGGAGCAGAAGTCTTTTTTCAATATGATTTTACTCAGAAATTAACTTTTAAAGCAAACTATTCTTATAATAGTTCTACAATTAAAGATTTTGAAGTTGATGAATCGACAGGAGAAGATTTGACTGGAAAACAATTGGTTGAGATACCTTGGCACCAAGCATTTGCTGGATTGTTTTGGAAAAACAAATATATTAATACAACGCTAATAACAAATTATGTTGGTGAAGAATATGCCGACGATCAAAATATTTTAAAAATTGATGATTATTTAACTCTTGATATTAGATTTTCAAAAGAGATTAATAAGCATTTCTTATTTGCATTAGATATTCAGAATGTTTTTGATAAAGTATATATAGATAAAAAACAAAGACTTTCACCGGGTCGATTTATATTAGCTGAAATAGCATATAAATTTTAATCATATATAGAATAGTTAAGGTTGGATTATAGGTATTTATGAATAGCAATAAAAGTATTACAGAATATAGAAAGTGGTTTGACGATTATGTAAATCAATTTATTATAGATTTCCCTAATCTATCTGAAAATATTACAATAAAAGCAGATCATTGTAGAAAAGTGCATCAAGAAATAAATGGATTGGTACAAAAGCTTAATCTAAATAAAGATGAAACTTTTTTAGCTGAAATTATTGGTCTTTTCCATGATGTGGGTAGGTTTAAACAATACGTAAAATATCAAACTTTTTCTGATTCAAAATCACAAAATCATTCAGATTTGGGTGTTGAGGTATTAAAAGAATACAATATTTTAAGTGATCTATCTGAAGATGATCAAGAAATAGTTTATAAATCAATAATCAATCATAGCAGAGCAGAGATTCTACCAAACGAAAGCGAGAAAGTGATTTTCTTTTCAAGGTTAATTCGTGATGCTGATAAATTGGATATTTGGCGATTAATCACTGAATATTATATGGTAAAAGAGCAAAAAGAGAATAAAACACTTGAACTTGATTTGCCAAATAATGATGAAATAAGTGATGAGGTTTTTGAATCAATATTAAAAAAGGAAGTGGTATTAAAAGAATCGATGAAAACATTGAATGATTTTAAATTGTTACAAATAGCATGGCTGTTTGATCTGAATTTTGATTATTCGGTCCAACGACTAAATAATAAAAAATACTTAGATAAAATATTTGACTCTTTACCGGTAAATCATAAAATAAATCGAATAAAGAAAATTGTAAATGATTATTTAAACGAACATATCGAAACATTAATATAGGAATAGCAATAAACTTGTCACACTGAGCTTGTCGAAGTGTGTTTGTGCTCACCTTTCGACAGGCTCAAGATGACACAAATGTTACGATGATTAATTCATATCGTAACATTTACATATTAATAAGTATTTTATTAGGTAGAAATATTAATTTTGCTCAAAATTTTAGCAATGATTACTATAGAAGAAGCATACGAGATTGTATTGAAAAATGCGAATCCATTAGAAACAGAAAAGGTTCTATTTACCGATTCTTTAGGTCGTATTTTAGCTGAAGATGTAAAGTCAGATATTGAGATGCCACCATTCGATAAATCAGCAATGGATGGTTATGCTTGTCGACGAAAAGATTTAAAAAACATTCTGGATATTATTGAAGTTATTCCAGCAGGTAAAATTCCTGAAAAAGAAATTGGTAAAAACCAATGTGCTAATATTATGACAGGAGCTCCAGTTCCGAAGGGAGCAGATTGTGTTGTTCAGGTTGAGCTTACAGAAAAATCGGATGGAGTAACTGTAAAAATAAATGAAGCTCCAGCGAGAGATAATATAAGTTACCAAGGCGAAGATGTTAAAGTTGGAACTAAAGTTTTAGATAAAGGAATAAAAATAGAAGCACAGCATATGGCAGTATTTGCTGCTGTTGGATATACCGAAGTATTGGTTTGCAAACAACCAAAAGTAGGAATTATTTCAACTGGCGATGAGCTGGTTGAGCCACAAAATATTCCATCACTTTCTCAAATCAGAAATAGTAATGGATATCAATTAATAGGTCAGGTAAAGGCTTGTGGCGCTATTGCAAATTATATTGGAATAGCTGAAGACACGCCTGAAGATACATTTGAAAAAGTTAGCAAGGCCTTAAAGGAGAATGATATAGTTTTATTAACCGGTGGTGTTTCAATGGGGACTTTTGATTTTGTACCACAAGTTTTAGAAAAGGCTGGGGTTAAAATAGAATTTGATGCTATAGCGGTTAAGCCAGGTAAACCAACAACATTTGGAATGGCAGGAAAAGAATTCTGTTTTGGATTACCAGGAAATCCAGTATCGTCATTTGTACAATTTGATTTATTAGTAAAGCCTTTAATATATAATCTAATGGGGCAGGTATACAAACCATTAGATATTCAAATGACATTAGGTGTTGATTTTAAAAGGAGAAATCCAGATAGAAGAGCTTATTTCCCGATAATCATCGAAAATGGGGAAGTTTACCCTGTTGATTATCATGGTTCAGCTCATATTCATGCATTATCTTCGGCACATGGAATTATTTCTATGGAGATAGGACAAGCAGAGATTAAGAAAGGAGAGAAAGTTCATGTTCGACAGATTTGATCGTAAAATAAATTATTTAAGAATTTCGGTTACTGATAGATGTAATCTTCGCTGTGTATATTGTATGCCGGAAGAAGGAGTTACACTATTGGATCATAAAGAAATATTATCTTTTGACGAAATTGTAGAAGTAGCAAAATCTGCAGTGCGTAAAGGAGTTGATAAAATTAGAATTACTGGTGGAGAACCTTTAGTTCGAAAAGGCATTGTTGATTTGGTTAAGATGATTGGTGAAATTGATGGAATTAAAGATTTTTCAATGACAACCAATGCAATTTTGTTAAGTAAATATGCTGATGATCTTGCAGAAGTTGGACTGCATCGTGTGAATATTAGTTTGGATACATTAGATCCTGAAAAATTTAAACGAGTAACTCGAGGTGGAGATATTCAAAAAGTTTTTGAAGGAATTGAAGCAGCAAAAAAAGCAGGATTAAATCCGATAAAAATAAACTGTGTAATAAAAAATTCTAAGCAGGAACCTGATGCAGTAGGCGTTGCAAAATATTGTGAAGATAATGACCTTCATATTCGATATATTACAGAAATGGATTTAGAGAAAGGTGAGTTTTCTGTTGTAGATGGTGGTTCGGGTGGTGATTGTGGTACCTGTAATCGTATCCGCTTAACAGCAAACGGAACTATTAAACCATGCTTGTTTAGTGATATCTCATATAACGTTCGTGAGTTAGGAGCCGAAAGAGCTATTGATATCGCAGTAGGAAACAAACCTCAAACAGGTCACGAAAATCACACAGGGAAATTTTATAATATAGGTGGATAAAATAAGTTGTAAGCTTTAAGTTATTAGCTTCATGTTTTATTAAATTCGTAATTTGAAATTGTTAATTCGTAATTAGTTGAATCATGGGAAAATTAAGTCACGTTGATGAACAAGGAAAAGCCAATATGGTTGATGTGGGTACTAAAGCAGATCAAAAAAGAGTTGCGAAAGCTACAGGACATATAACCTTAAAACCTGAAACCATTCAACTAATTCAGGATAACTCAATGAAAAAAGGTGATGTGCTTACTATTTCTGAAATTGCCGGAATTCAAGGTGGGAAAAGAACCAGCGAACTAATCCCATTATGTCATCCTTTACAAATTACTAAATTAAATGTTAAAGCTACTATCGATAAAACAGGAGTTCGTGTTAATTCAGAAGCTCGTTGTGTTGGTAAAACAGGAATTGAAATGGAAGCTTTAACAGCTGTTTCTGTAGCTTTACTTACGGTTTATGATATGTGTAAAGCTGTGGATAAAGAAATGAATATTGATGAAGTAACATTAGTTGAAAAAACTAAAACAGACTTGTAGAATTTGTCTAATATTTCGATAAACTCAATATGACAAATACATTATCTGTCACACTGAGTATGTCGAAGTGTGAATAGTTTTAATAAAAAGCTTTCTTGCTTATTCGATACTTAAAATTGGCACTAAATAAAAAACTGTGTAAGTAAAATCCTCGGGGTTCATGAACCCCGAGGATTTTTTATTTAATTTGAAGCACAGTTATTATGAAAAAAGAAGAATTATTAAATCCTGAGTTTCTTAAACAA